>Ga0182024_10000074_pt1 | contig 190736 bp, 172 predicted proteins | sample P32metaG_FD_120480 | JGI IMG/M metagenome (GOLD analysis project Ga0182024, IMG submission 120480) | Permafrost microbial communities from Stordalen Mire, Sweden - P3-2 metaG (Illumina Assembly) | ecosystem: Environmental > Terrestrial > Soil > Wetlands > Permafrost | place: Sweden: Stordalen...
CTCCTCGCCGACAGGCGGAGCCGTGGCCAATGCGGCCATCGTGCCGGCCGGGACCCTCGGAGCGATTCAGATGGTGGCGGGCAATATCACCGACGTGATCATCGATATCAACGGCTACTACGCAACGCCGACCGACGGAACCCTTAACACCGCCATCGGGACGGGAACGCTGCCGAACGACACCCTTGGGGTCCTCAATACGGCCATCGGCGCCTACGCGCTTCAGGACAACACCACGGGGAGCAATAACACGGCCAGCGGCGCCGACGCGCTGCAGTTCAACACCACCGGTTTCGCCAACACGGCTACCGGTCAAAACGCGCTGCAGTTCAACAGCATCGGGACGCAAAACACGGCCACCGGTCAGAACGCCCTGGCCAACAACACGGCCGGGAGCGACAATACGGCCAGCGGTCAAGCCGCGCTGTTCAGCAACACGACCGGGAGCAACAATACGGCCAGCGGTCAAACCGCGCTGGATCGCAACACGACCGGGACCGATAACACGGCTAACGGTACCGGCGCGCTGTTGAACAACACCACCGGGAACAACAACACAGCCAATGGTTTCCAGGCGCTGCAGAACAACACAACCGGGGGCAGCGATACGGCCGTCGGCAACCAAGCGCTCTCCATCAACACCACCGGAAGCTTCAACATCGCCATCGGGAATCAAGCGGCCTTCAACGTTTCGGGTGGCAGCAGCAACAACATTCACATAGGAAACTTTGGCGTCTCCACCGACAACAACACCATCCGCATCGGAAACCCGGTAGTTCAGACCTCGTTCTTCGTGGCCGGTGTTAGCGGAGTCGCCACGAGCCTCGGCCCCGTCCCCGTGCTGATCGACGCCAACGGCCAGTTGGGCACGACGAACTCCTCACGTCGTTTCAAAGAAGACATCCAGGACATGGGCGACGCCAGCAGCGGCCTGATGAGCTTGCGGCCCGTCACCTTCCGCTACAAGCAGCCCTATTCCGACGGATCGAAGCCGATCGACTACGGCCTGATCGCCGAAGAGGTGGCCGACGTGTATCCCGACCTGGTGGCCTATTCGCCGTCGGGCGAGGTCCAGACGGTGCAATACCAGAAGGTCAATGCGATGCTGCTCAACGAGGTTCAGAAGCAACACAAACAAATATTGCAACAGAACGGACAGATTCAGGAGCAGAAGCAGCAGGCTCAGGCGCAGCAGGATGAGATGAGCGCACTGAAGGCGCACCTCGCTGAGTTAGCGGAGCAGCTCGAAAAACTTACAGCCCCGAAATAGCGTCCGTATTCGCGGGTCTGCACAACGCGCGGTCAGGCGGCGCGTCCCTAGTTGCCGGTCCGAGTTTTTTCCAGACGATCGCGCCGCCACTGCCGCCGGCGTTTCCGCTGCAACCCTGCGGGTGGCGTATTGAGTCTGGTGTATACTGCCTTGATACCGGGACCACGTTCCGGATACACCCAGTCAGGAGATGAAAAAGAATGAACGACACCATGCGTCGCCCTGCCCTAGTTCTCACGATCGCACTCGCGTCAACGTTGGCGCCGGTTTATGCGCAGCAACCTGCGAACCCGCCTCTCAAGAACTGGGCGGCTCCGTTGTACTGGCACCCCACCGAGGCAGAGAGACAAACCGCCGGGCGAGCCCTGCCGGAGCTCAAGTTTTCCACGAATCAGATTTCCGCGGACGCTCTGACGTTCGTGGCGATTACGCCCTGCCGCCTGGTGGACACTCGCGGCGCTGCTGCCGGCTTTATAGGTGTGACTCCTTTTAATGGGCCGGGCGTTCCAGCCGGAGGAGGAAACCTCACGTTCCCGGTGCAATCGTCCGCCCAAACCAGCACTACCGCGCCCGCGCCCTGCGGCGCGATTCCCACCACCGCCGCGGCGTATTCGATCAATCTCACGGTTGTGCCGGTGGCGGGAGGCGCTGTGGATAACGTCAGCCTGTGGCCCTCGGGCAGCACACAACCATTCGTGGCGACCTTAAACGATCCTCAAGGGATCATCGCGCAGAACTCGGCCATTGTTCCGGCGGGAACACCCTTCGGAGGATTCAGCTTTCATTCCACCGGCCCCGCGGCGACGGATATCGTCATCGACATGAACGGCTACTACGCCGCGCCATCGGACCTGAATGGGAATACCGCCATCGGGGTGGGAACACTGGCAAGCAACACCACCGGGACCAACAATACGGCCGTCGGGAGCGACGCGCTGCAGACCAACACCACCGGAATTCACAACACGGCCGTCGGGACCGGCGCGCTGCAAGAAACCACCACCGGGAGCGCCAACACGGCAGTCGGGAACAACGCCCTGCAGGCCAACACCACCGGGAGCGGTAACACGGCCGTCGGGGGCCTCTCGCTGTCGAGTAACACAACCGGCGGCGGCAACACGGCCATCGGCCAACAATCGCTGCTTGACAACACCACAGGGAACAACAACACGGCCAGCGGTCAATTCGCGCTGAATGTGAATACCATCGGGAGCAACAACACGGCCACCGGTCAAAACGCGCTGTTGAACAACACCACCGGAAACAACAACACGGCTACAGGTCAATTCGCGATGAACAGCAACACTACCGGGTGCTGCAACACAGCCAGCGGTCAAGACGCGCTGGGCAACAATACCACCGGGAACGCCAACGCGGCCTTCGGCGGCAGCGCACTGCAGAACAACACCGGCGGGGGCAGCAACGCGGCCTTCGGTCAAGGTGCGCTGTTCAACAACACCACCGCGTGCTGCAACACGGCCATCGGTCAAAACGCGATGAACGCCAACACCACCGGGACCAATAATGTGGCCCTCGGTCAAAATGCGCTGCAAAGCAACACCACCCTGAGCGGCAACACGGCTGTCGGCGCCGGCGCGCTGCATGCCGCCGTCGGGACCCAAGACACGGCCGTCGGTACCGGCGCGCTGGGGAGCAGCACCAGCCCGTTTAACAGCGTCGCCATCGGGTGGGGCGCGGCCAACGGTGTTTCAGGCGGCAACAACAACATTCACATCGGCAACACCGGCTCTTCCGGCGACAACAACGTCGTCAAGATCGGAACACTCGGAACGCAGACTTCCTTCTTCGTGGCCGGCGTTAGTGGAATCGGAACGGGCCTCGGCAGCCCCGTCCCGGTGCTGATCGACGCCAACGGCCAGTTGGGCACGATGAGCTCTTCGCGGCGGTTCAAGGAAGATATTCAGGACATGGGCGACGCCAGCAGCGGCCTGATGAGCTTGCGACCCGTCACATTCCGCTACAAGCAACCCTACACCGACGGATCGAAGCCGATCGACTACGGACTGATCGCCGAAGAAGTCGCCGATGTGTATCCCGACCTGGTGGCCTATTCGCCGTCGGGCGAGGTCCAGACGGTGCAGTACCAGAAGGTCAACGCCATGCTGCTGAACGAAGTTCAAAAGCAACACCAACAAATGCAGGAGCAAAGCGGGCATATTCAGGCGCAGCAAGAAGAGATGAGCGCGTTGAAAGCCCGCCTCGCTGAGTTAGCGGAGCAGCTCGAAAAACTTACAGCCCCAAAATAACGTTCGTATTCGCGGGTCTGCACAACGCGCGGTGAGGCGCGGTGTCGCTAGTTTTCGGTCGGAATGTTTTTCCAGATGATCGCGCCGCCGCTGCCGCGGCGCTCTGCAACTGCCGGCGGCGTATTGAGTTTGGTGTATACTGCTTTGAAACCGGGCTGCCGGGACTACACCCAGTTAAGGAGAAGTAACAAGATGAACGACACCACGCGTCGCCATGCCCTCATTCTCACAATCGCGCTCGCGTCAACGCTGGCGCCGGTTTACGCACAACAGCTTCCGAACCCGCCTCTCAAGAATTGGGCGACTCCGTTGTACTGGCACCCCAACCAGGCAGAGAGAGAAGCCGCCGGGAGACCCGTGCCGGAGCTCAAGTTTTCCGCGAATCAGATTTCCGCGGACGCTCTGACGTTCGTGGCGATCACGCCCTGCCGTCTGGTGGACACTCGCGGCGCTGCCGCCGGCTTTATTGGTGTGACTCCTTTTAATGGGCCGGGCGTTCCAGCCGGAGGGGGAAACCTCACGTTCCCGGTGCAATCGTCCGCCCAAACCAGCACTACCGCGCCCGCACCCTGCGGCGCGATTCCTTCCATCGCGGCAGCCTATTCGATTAATCTCACGGTGGTCCCGGTGGCGGGAGGCGCTGTGGATAACGTCAGCCTGTGGCCCGCGGGCAGCACACAACCATTCGTGGCGACCTTAAACGATCCACAAGGGATCATCGCGCAAAACGCGGCCATTGTTCCGGCGGGAACACCCTTTGGAGGATTCAGCTTTCATTCCACCGGCCCCGCGGCGACGGATATCGTCATCGACATGAACGGCTACTACGCCGCGCCGACGGACCTAAATGACAACACCGCCATCGGGTTGGGAACGCTCTCAAACAACACCACCGGGGAATTCAACACGGCCACCGGCGTCTACACGCTGGCGCACAACACCACCGGGAGTTTCAACACGGCCAGCGGCAACGTCGCGCTGAATGCCAACACCACCGGGAACGGCAACACAGCCACCGGCGCCAGCGCGCTGAATGCCAACGCCACTGGGAACTACAACACAGCCACCGGCGCCAGCGCGCTGCAGGACAACACCACTGGGAGCAACAACACGGCCAGCGGCCTCAATGCGCTTCAGTTCAACACCACCGGGAACAACAACACGGCCAGCGGCTTCTTGGCGCTGCAGGCCAACACCACCGGTGCCAACAACACGGCCACCGGCGACGGAGCCCTGCAGTTTAACACCACTGCGTGCTGCAACACGGCCAGCGGCTTCTTTGCGCTGTTCAACAACACCACTGGTGCCAACAACACGGCCACCGGCGACGGAGCCCTGCAGTCTAACACCACTGCGTGCTGCAACACGGCCAGCGGCTTCTTGGCGCTGCAGGACAACACTACGGGTGCCAACAACACGGCTTTCGGCGACGGAGCCCTGCAGTTTAACACCACTGCGTGCTGCAACACGGCCAGCGGCTTCTTGGCGCTGCAGGACAACACCACTGGTGCCAACAACACGGCCTTCGGCGACGGCGCGCTACAGAGCAACACCACTGGGAACAACAACACCGCCAGCGGCCTCGCGGCGATGCAGGCCAACACCACCGGGTGCTGCAACACGTCCATGGGCTTCGTGGCGCTGGCGGCCAACACCACGGGGACCAACAACGTGGCCAGCGGTGACGGCGCGCTGCAGAACAACAATACTGGGAGCGGCAACACAGTTACCGGCGCCTTCGCGCTACAGAACAACACCACCGGGGGCAACAACATCGCTGTCGGGGTGGGGGCGGGCATCAACGTCTCGAGTGGAAACAGCAACAACATTCATATCGGCAGCACGGGCGTCTCCGGCGACAGCTCCGTCATCAAGATCGGAACACTCGGAACGCAGACTAAGTTCTTCGTAGCCGGCGTGAGCGGAGTCGGCACGGGCCTCGCCAGTCCCGTCCCCGTACTGATCGATACCAACGGCCAGTTGGGCACGATGAGCTCGTCACGCCGCTTCAAAGAAGATATCCAAGACATGGGCGACGCAAGCAGCGGCCTGATGAGCTTGCGACCCGTCACGTTCCGCTACAAGCAGCCCTACACCGACGGATCGAGGCCGATCGACTATGGGCTGATCGCCGAAGAGGTGGCCGACGTGTATCCCGACCTGGTGGCCTATTCGCCGTCGGGCGAGGTCCAGACCGTGCAATACCAGAAGGTCAATGCCATGCTGCTCAACGAAGTTCAGAAGCAGCACCAGCAGATTCAGGAGCAGAAGGAAGAGATGAGCGCAGAGATAAGCGCTTTGAAGGCGCGCCTCGCTGAACTGGAAAAGCAACTCGAGGCCCTCGCGGCACAGAAGTAACGAACAATTTTCCCAGGTACTGTAGACCGCTCCCTGTGGTCGCGGCTCTGTGTGAGGCCTTTGTCTAGCGACGCCGAAACGGAGCCGCGACCAAAGGGAGCGGTTTCGCGGGTCTACGAAATCTAAGAAACTGGCCTAGAACAGCCGCTCCTGCCGGTTCAGCGTCCCCACCGACCCGATATTCGAGATCTCGAAGGACAGCAGGTACTGGTGCTCGTCGCGCGTGCCGATAAAGATGCGCCGGTACTGAACACTCAGGCCGCAGCAATCGGTGTTATAGCTGGCCTGCGCGGTCAAACCCTCAAAGATGCCCAGGTGGATATCGTAGAACAGGCTGGCGCCATAGTTCAGTCCCCTGCGGTTCTGGTTCCCATAGGTGAACTGGGCGCGAATCTGATCGGTATTCGAAAGCAGAATCGGATCGCTCCGCACCCTGGTTTCTCCCACCGACATTACCAGCTTCGAGATCCGGTAGTTGGCGTTCACGCCGGTATCGATGAAGCCGCGGCGGATCGGGTCCCACTCCGTGCGCCAATCCAGACCCACCTTGGTTTGCAGGCGCATCACGCTCACCACCGGGGATTGATGCCGCTGGCCGTCCAGGAACGTATACCCGGTAAGCTGCGCGATGCTTTCCACCAGGCTGGGTTGTCCCGGGATCACCGCGCCGCCGAAGGTGGGGTCGAAATACCGGTCGTAGAAAAGCTGCCAGTTCAGCAGGTCCGTCACGGTCCCGTTCTTGTCCTTGGCCAGCAGCCGGTTGGCAACGGAAAATTCCACTTGATTGGTGTCGGAAAGCAGATCGGTCTGGTCGAAGCGGATAATTTCGTTGAAATTTTGGACGCCGTTGACATAGCGGTAGGTGATGCGCGGCTCGATGACGTGCTTGACCTTGGAACCGATCCAGGAGGGTGCGTCGAATACGCGTTCGAGCGATGGCAGCACGATGTCCACGCCCACGTCGCGCGCGTTGCGCAGCAGATTCGTCCCCGTCACCTGCCCCGCCGAATTGAAGCTGGAGCCATAAAAGGTCTCGTCAAGGGCGAAGCTCGGCGTGATATGAATGCCCAGAAACCGCAAGGACGTGGTCACGTGCGGCGCGAAATTGCCGCGCTCCACGAACTGGCGGGTCTGGTAGTTAGTCTCGGTCCGGTGCAGGAAGCCGTCGCTCGAATCGAAGGAGAACCACAGGGGCAAACCCAGCACTTGATGCTCGCGCACGATGAAGTCGGCCTCCGGCAGCTTGCGGACCTCCACCTGATCGCCCTGGGTGGCGCTCTGGAAATCGACATCGCGGTCGATGACGAAGTTCACCCCGAAGTCGGACCAATGCTTGTCGATGAACGCCACCGAATGGGTCTGCGTAAACACCGCTTCGTTGATGGACAAGGAGAACTCGGAGCGGTAGGCGAAGGAAGATAGCAGATCCAGGTGGCCACGCGCCTCCCACCCGTCGCCCAGCAGCGACCTCCCGTCCAGCAGGATCTGGTATCCTCCGGCCGAGATCGCCGGATTCTTGCTCTTGTCGTCCAGAGCGTTGATGTTCAGATCGAAGGACGTGGTTTGGTTGACCTTCCCGCGAAACTCCGCGTTGTGCTGGAGCCCGACATTGGTAAAATACACCCCCTCGTAGGTCAGATCGTAGCTGCGGCTGATGGCCCAATAATAGCCCGCATCGATGAACTGGCCCTTGAGCGAATTGGTCCCGACGCTGGGCATCAGGATGCCGCTATGCCGCGGGTGCTTCTCTAATCGTTTGTAGAACTTGGGAACGTAGAACAGCGGCACCTTGCGAAGGTAAAACCAGGACCTGTAGGCAATGGCGTGATCGCGCGGATAAATCTCGAACAGCTTGCCTTTTAGTGTCCACCACGGGTTGGGGATCACGCAGTCCGTGAGGAAGCCCTCGTGGAGGATATACTTGTCTTGCAGCCGTTCAGCCCATTTCGCTTGAAAATAAAAGGGATTTGTCGTCGTCAGCAAGCCCGGACGCGTGTCCACGCGGAAGGGCGCCGATCCGGACACGTTGTAGAAATTTCCGGTCTCGTCGTCGACGTAATACTCGGCCTTGTCGCAATAGAGCTTCTCCTGGCTCCGGAAGTTCTGATACTCCACTTTGCCGCGAGCCTCCACGTAGTTGGTTTCCTGGTTGTAATCCAGCTCGTCGGCCACTAACTCCGAATCCGTGGTCTCAATGCGAACACGGCCACGATAATAAATCCACGGCCCGTCGCTTTTCGCGGTGCAAACCCCGCCGCCGATACAAAGCTGGGTCGTGGTTACGACGTCCGGAGTCGGCGGTGCGTCGGGGCGGGGAGGATTGATGGCCTGATTCGGATTAGGGCTTGGCTGGACCGGGGCTGGCGGCGCAGAAGGTAAAGAAGGGGTATAAGTTTGAGCGTCTAACCGTATGACAGATGAGAGATACAGGACGATGAGTACGAAATAAAGTTCGTGACAAAATCTACCGATTATGTTACCAATGGAGAGGTCTCCTAGTACTTTGGATCTAGCGGAGGTTGGGCAGCGCAAGCTCAACCGAGAACCGTAGCAGACTAGGCGTGCGACAGTCAAGACGAGTGGGTGATTCATCAGCCATGGCCGAGGTACAATGCCGATATTGCCGGGCGGCGAACGATGCCGAGGAGCATCGTTGCTCGCGCTGTGGCCGGCGGCTGCATTTGCCCTCTCCGCAGTCGATTCCCGATCAATATCCGTCGTCGTCTTCCGCATCTCTTAGTATGACGGCTACAGCGGCAGCTCCGGCGCTGGAAAGTTTGGCGGCCTTGCAAAGTTTTCCGGGGAGAGCCGCTGAAGCCGCCACGCCGCAATCCGACCTGCGGGAGCGCCTCAACTATCAGCCTTCCCTGTTCCGCGAGGGGTCCGGCGCACCCAAGGTCATCCCGATTCCGACGCTGACGCCCACGCGGCCGCTGTCGCGAGAGAGCCACTCCATCCGCAGGGTCCCAACGCGGCAGGCGCCGCGTCCCCGCCGGGCTGCCGGAAGTGGGATGGATTCGCAGCAGGAGTTGGAGTTCCAGGAAGCCGAGGCAGCCGCGAACAGCCTCGACGCGCAAGCCGACTTAATCTATTGCGATGCGCCCGTGGCCCTGCCCGGACACCGCTTATTGGCCACCGCGGTGGATACCAGCATGGTGCTGATCGGCCTGGGCATCTTCCTGTCGATCTTCTTTCTGGGCGGCGACTTGGTGATCAGCCGCCAGACCATGCCGTTCCTGATCGCCGTGGGCGCCGTGATCGCGTTGTTCTATCGCTCGCTGTGGTATTTCGGCAATACCGATACGCCGGGGATGCGCTTTGCGGGACTCCGGTTGGTGGATTTCGACGGCCGCCGTCCGGACCGCGAGCAGCGCGGAATGCGCCAGGCGGCGGCGCTTCTGAGCCTGCTGGCCGCTGGCCTCGGCTTGGTGTGGGCGCTGGTGGACGAAGAAAACCTCACCTGGCACGACCACATTTCGAAGACCTTCCCCACCCCCGGTAGAAGCGCATAGCGACCGCTTGCTGACGCGCGCGGTTCGGAAACGCCGATTCGTTCGCAAACGCCGACTCCGAACCGTGACCGTGAGGGAGCGATACGCTCGCACAGGCCATCGCCAGGCGGGCCAAAGGCGACGCCGTGGTGTGGTTTGCGTACCCCAAGGGAACCTCGAAGAAGTACAAAAGCGAGATCAACCGCGACAAGGGCTGGCTGGTTATGGGTGAGGCGGGCTTCGAACCGGTCCGGATGGTTGCGATCGATGAAGACTGGTCCGCCTTGCGATTCCGCCGGACGGAATTCATCAGGGACGATGAGACCCGCGCCAAGGAGTATCGGATGACCGCCCAAGGCAAGGCCCGGGCGATGAAGCGATAGCTTCAACTATTTGGGTACGCCGGGCTTTTCCTGGTACAGCCGCCGGTAGACGTCGGCGTTGCGTAATACGCCCTGCACGTAGCTGCGGGTTTCGGTGAACGGAACGGTTTCGATGAACTCGGCAGGCTCGCGGAAATCGCCCCAGGTCAGCCACGCTCGCGCGTGGGTGGGCCCGGCGTCATAGGCCGCAAGCGCAGCCTCTTCGCGCCCGCCCACCTGGGCGAGCAGCGACTTCAAATAATACGTTCCCAGCTCCAGGTTCAGGTGCGGTTGAAACAATGCGGCGGAGCTGTAGCTGGTGAGCTTGAGGCGGCGGCTGAGCTCTTGACCCGTGGCCGGCTGGATCTGAGCGAGCCCCCGCGCGCCGGTCCGCGAAACCGCCTTGGGGTCGAACTCGGACTCCTGGCGGATGAGCGCGGCCATCAAAAACGGATCCAGGCCATTTTGTTTCGAGAAGCTCTCGACCTCGTCGCGGAACGGCAGCGGAAACGCGAACCCCCAGAACTCGCGCGGCGCAGCATCCAGAGGCAGGTACAGGTATCCGCCGGCGTAGGCCTTGATGAATCGCAGAGCCTGATCCGGCTTGGCGGCGGAAAGCGACGCCAGTTGCAGCGCCATCACGTAGGGTTGGTCGCCGTTTTTGGCGCCGAAGCGAAGCTCCTGCTCGGCCCAGTCCGCGAGGCCGGCTTGTTCCAGGAGCTTGGCCCGTTCGATCCGGGCCGCGGCCTCCGGCCCGGCTTTGAAATTCTCGGTGCGGGCGCGCTTGGGGAAGGCGACGCTATGCAGAAATTCGCTCACCGGAGCGGACGGTCCGCCGACATTGGTTGTTGGGGCTGGTTTCGTCAGCCGGTCTCGCGCCAGCACCGCGTAGTATTGGTTGGGATATTCGCGCGCGACCTCGTTATAGTAGGTCAGCGCGCCGCTCCCATCGCTGGCGTCTTCGGCCAGGCGGCCCAGGAAATACAGCGCCGAGGAAGCCGATTCCGCCCCGGGGAACAGCCGCAAATGCGCGCGCAGCAGATCCGCGGCGTCGGGGCGCCGGCGCAGGTAGTGTCCCCACGCCACTCTCCAGTGGCACACCGCGGCCTCGGGATCCTTGGGAAAGGATTCATAGCAGGCACGGTACAGCGGCTCATAGGCGTCCATCTGGTTCTCGGTGAGATAGCGATTGGCCGCGGCCAGCAGCGCCTGCAAGCGCCACGGCGAAGCGGGATAAAGACGCCCCAACCGGTCCAGCGCAGAGTTCACTTCCTCCTGGTTGTTGAGGCGGCGGGCGCACTGGAGCACGTAGTACAGGCGCTCGGCATCGGCTTCGGGCGCGAGCGATTCGAGCGAAGCCAGCTCGCGGTGCGCCGCCGCGGTGTCTTCCGCGTCGTAATCGGCCACGCCGATGCTCACGCGCGCCCGGTCGCGATCGGCGCCGCCGAGCTGTGGAACCAGGGCTTCCAGCTCCTTGCGAGCCTCCTTGGTTTGTTTGGCCTCGAGCAGCTTCAGCGCGCGCCCCAGCATGGAGTTGGGCATGGCAGGCGGATAGTTGTCGCCCATCTCGGCACGTAAACCGGTGAGATCCGCGCCGGCCTCGGCGGCTTCGGCGGAAACGGGATACCCAAAATAAACGCGTTGATCGTAGACCGCGGCGGTGACCGGGTCGCCCGCGGCGGCGAAGCCTCTGGCCAGCCCCAGATCTCCTTGCGGCTGGGGCAGCACAGCGTAGTTCTTGCGCAGCATATCCACGGCATTCTGCGGGACGCCGTTCTGCATGGAAGCCTGCGCCGCAAGCAGGTACGCTTTGCCGGCCAGAGGAGAAGGCGGCGTCTGCTTCCACACCGGATCGAGCGCGGCAGCCACCGCCGCGTAATTCTTCAATCCGAATTGCGCCGAGGCCTCCAGCCAGCCCACGTAGTCGGCGAGCTTGGGCAGGCGTTGGGCAAGACCTTTCAGAGAGGCGGCCGCGGCGGCATAACCCTTGGCGTCGAGCGCGGATGAGCCGGCCTTCAGATCGGCCAGCGGATCGGAGGCGGCACGCAAACACAGCGTTGCCATAAACAGCCCAGCCAGACACAATCCGGCAAGCGCGGCGATGACAGCGGCAGCCGGCGCTTTATGCGAGCGGACCCGGATAATCCGGGCCAAGCAGCGTCTCATCGTCTTGGGCCAAAACACGTACCAGCTCCTCATGGAGATAATCGGGCATTCGGTGGGCGGACGTTAGAAACTCCTCCGTGAATCCGGCGCGCGCTTCGTCGATTTCCGGGCGCAAGGCTGCATAAAGGTGACGCGCGGCGCGGCCGGCCGTTACCCGATCCGCGGCGTAAAGTTGCATCTCCGCGACCTTCACGCCCGCGAACCTCCGCGCCCGCAACAAAACTTCGTCGGGAACATTCGCCGTCTGCAATGTTTCGAGCCGCAGTGTTTCAAGGAGCGCCGCGACTCCGCGTGAAAACGCGGCCGAAGACTCCACCACCGCATCGCGCCAGGACGGGCGGCCATTGGCCGCGCGCAATTTATCCAGCGCTCGCCCCATGCCGTCAATAAGTTCCGCGGGATTCGGCAAGCTTCATTGTCGCACCCGGACGAGCCGGCTGTTTACTGAGCCGCGACTGTGAAGGAGCGGTAACGGCATGTAGCGGTGGAAGCGTACCGCTCCTTCACAGTCGCGGCTCGGTCAGGTTGCTGCTACGGCACCCCTGCGAAGAGCGGTCCCGAAAAGCGCACCTGTCGCGAACCCTTCATCAGATCCAGCACCAGCTTGCCGTCGGACTGCGAGACGCCGGTTCCAAAATAGGTCTCGCCGCCCTGCGTCACTTCGACGCCGCTAAGGCTCGTCCGGCGCCAATCCAAGAATGTTCTGCACAATCGCGGGCGGCATGGAGAACCGGATGATTTCAAGCGGCTTGGTTTCGTCCCGGTAGACGATCAGGTACAAATAGACGAGAAAGAAGCGGTGCCGTTTATCAGCCAGCTCCTCGCGCCAGTGGCCGATGCCGGGAGTCTTTGCCAGCTTGACCATCGCGCTATAGAGAGCGTCAAGAACCCGGTCGGCGGCGTCGATATTGTCGTCGGCGATGTAATCCCAGATGTCGTTGACATCCCGCTTGGCACTCGGGGTGAGTACGAACCGCTTCATCTCTTAGCGCGTTTCCGCGAGGCGCTGCGCCGCCGGATTTCGGCAAACGTCTTTTCGCCGTCAACGAGCTCGCCGCGGTCCGCCTGTTCGCTCCCGATGGCTATTTCCCTCCGCAGCTCCGCCAGCCTGAGATTCTTCAACTCTTCCCGTTCCTTGAGCAGCCGCAATCCTTCCCGCACCACTTCACTTTGAGATTGGTAAAGGCCGGTCTTAAGAAGCTCTGCGATAAACTTGTCGAGCACGGCGCCAAGATTGACGTTCATACCGGAACTCTAATCCATATAACAACACTTGTCAATTGCTGACAAGCGCGTCGTTCCCTTACGGTCACGGTTCAGAAACGCTTTCTGAACCACGCGCGTTAGCATGCGGTTTTGAGTTCCGACTTTACGCTGGATTCTGCAACTTGGTGCTACGGCGCGGCCGCGAACAGCGGTCCCGAAAAGCGCACCTGCCGCGAACCCTTCATCAGATCCAGCACCAGCTTGCCGTCGGACTGCGAGGCGCCCGTTCCAAAATAAGTCTCGCCGCCCTGCATCACCTCGACGCTCCCCAGTTTCCAGTGCGTGCCCTGAAGCTCGAAGCAGGCCGAGGCGACCGGGAACTCGGCGTCGGGTGCGAAGGCGATGGAGCGCGCGCGGAGATGCCCTTCGGCGTGCGCGGTCTCGATCAACTGAAGACCCTCGCCAGAGGCATCGAACGCGCCGTCGAAATCCAGCTTGCCGCCTCTGTACGGCGCGTCAGTGATCTTGCCGTCGAAATGGTAGTGCGGCGCTCCATTCTTTTGATCGACGCCCAGGTCGACTTCGACATCGCCAACGACTCCGGCGCCGGCGAAATTCGCGCTCAGCGCAGCCGCATCGACGCCGATCAGCCTTACGATTCCGGAGTCCCATAAGAGCCGCGCCCGATCCAGCCTCAGACTCACATCTCCGGCCGTGAGCGTGCCGATGGAAATGGTTCCGTCGGCGCGGCGGCTCTTCAGCCAATCCGGCGCCGGCGCCGAATCCAGACGCAGGGTGCGCGCCAGAAACCCGCGCTCGCGCACCAAAGAAGGCGCCAGCAAGCGAGCCAATTCCGCAGTATCGGCCTCGTCGATGGCGATGTTGAACTTATGCGGGCGGAGAGCGGTTGGTTCCCAGTGGTAGTCGCCGGTGAAGGCGATCTCGCCGGCGGTGGCGCGCAACTTGGTGACGGCCACGCGCGCGCCATTCAGCTTGACTGTGGCGGACTGGATGCGCAGCGGATCGGCCAGCCCGTCCACGGGGATGCGCGCGTTCACCAACTCATACTCCCCGGACCATTCTCCGGCGCGATAGCGCGCCCATCCGCGCCAGGCGCCCTGCTTGGCTTGATCGAGCAGAGGAATGGCCGCCAAACCGAAAGAGCGCATGTCCCCGACGTTCATTCCTCGAGTGGTAATGCGCAGATCCAGATCGTGCGGCTGGAGCAGGGTGTAGGTGCCCTGAAGCTCCGCGCTTTCTCTCTCGCCGACCTCCACGGTAGACGGCTCCAGGCTCACCTCTCCCTCGGCAATATCGAGTGCGGCCGAGCCGGCGCGCAAGGGTTGAGCGCCGGGCAGAGCCAGCGCGGCGTCCTTGATCTCGACGCGTCCGGTGAAACCGTCGCCCTCGTTGTAATTCAGCGTTCCCGACACTCCGCCTTCGGCCGAAAGCTGATCGGGCAGCACCGCGCCCATGTGCCGCGCGACTTCGGCCAGCGCCGCCAGCGGAATCTGATTCAGTTGCGCGCCGGCCTCCCATTGCGTCCTGGAAAGAAAATCCCACGCGCGGAAGGAAAGCGAAACCGGCGCGTCCGGAGCGCCGGCCAGCTCCACTTTTTCGCCGCGCAGATCCAGCGCGCCCTTGAACGGGAGCTTCCAGCCCCCGCCCTGCGGAACCAGATCCCAGCGATGCACATCGTCGACCTGCAACTGGCCGGAGATCTCCAGGGCGGAGGGCGGGCCGCTCAACCGCGCCTGAAGCGCGATGACGCCGTGGACCCCAAAGCCGCGTGGATCGATCAGGCGCGAGACCTCCGCCAGCGAGCTGCGTTCCAGGTCCACATTCAAGTCGAGACGCTGCGCCGGCGACGAGCTCCACGTTCCGTTCAGGAAAAAGAGCCCGAAATCGCGCGCGGTGCTGTCGGTGCGGGAGGGCTCTCCGCCGAAGCGCAATTCCACCGAACCATCGCGGTAGGGCGCAACGTCCAGATCGGCTCTCTTGAAGTAGAAAACGGACTTGGTGTCGCCAAACTTGAAATTGACGCGGCCGGCGCGCATCCGGATCGCGGGCACGCGAGCTTCGCCGCGGGCGCTGTCCAGCAAAAACTGGAAATTCCAGGGTCCCGCCGCGGTCTTGACGATGTTGAGCGTAGGAGCGTCCCCTTGAGCTTCGCCAAGATTGAGATAGGCGAACTCCAGGCGCCTGTGAAACAAACTCAACCAGCGGACTCGCGCGTCCAGGGACGGAACGTAGGCGAACGGCTCTATGCCGGCGCGCGGATCTTCGTGAATGACCACGTCGTCGAGCGTGAAGCCGGGCGCTCCGAACAGATTCAGGTAGACCTGGCCGACCTCGACCTCGCGGCCGAGCCCGCGCTCCAGCGCCCTCTCCACCGGCGCGCGGAGGAAGTCGAGCGGCAGATACAACGCCGCGACGGCAATCGCCGCCACCAGCGCGAGCAGCTTCACGGCGCGGCGGATGGTCACGGGAGGGACTCCAGCAGATGGCGGTACGCCGCGGGATCGTCGACATCGGTGAGAATGCCGCGATCGTCCACGTCGACGTAGTGCGTGCGGGCAACGTGGCGATGGATCACATCGCTCGCCTTGGCGCCGGAAGGCAACGCGAGAATCTCTTCTGCGATAGCGCGCGCGGCGAAGACGGGATGGCCGCGATGGTCTCCCCGGCGCGGAATCACCAGCAGCGTTTCGGAATCGCGCGCGAGGAAGGCCTGCGCCAGGCGAGCCACGGTTTCCTCGCGTACGGCGGGGCAATCCATGGGGATGAACGCAACGCCCTCGGCCTCGGGAGGCAACGCCGCCAGGCCGGTTTGGAGCGAGCTCAATTGCCCTCGTTCCGGCTCAGGATTGATCACGAAGGTGCCGTGGGCGAGCGCACTCGCCTGGATCTCCGCCGCATGATGCCCAAGCACGACGATCACCGGATCGGTCACGGCACCGAGCACGCGAATCAGGCGGTCGAGGAAGGTTTCGCCGCGATAATCGAGCAGGGCTTTGGGGGTTCCCATGCGGCTCGAAGCGCCGGCCGCAAGGATGACAGACGCAATCACTTCAGCAGCGCTTTGAGACGCTCGCTCGCGAAGATGGATTTGGAAAGCGACCGCCAGTCGGCCTCAGGCGCGCGCCGCACCGCAATCATCTCCGCGACCACGGAAATGGCGATCTCCTCGGGGCTCTCGGCGCCGATCTCCAGGCCCATGGGCGCGAAGATTTTTTCGAAGCCGTCGCGCGGCAGACCCTCTTTTTCGAGCTCGTGAATCACCGAGATGGTCTTGCGCTTGCTGCCGATCATGGCGACGTAACGCGCGGGAGTGGAGACGGCCCAGCGCAGCACGCGCATGTCGTCGCGATGGCCCCGCGTGACGATGACGATGTAGCTCGAGGAGGTGATGGCGAGCTTGGAGAAGACCGCTTCGTATTCCTCCGCGTAGGTGGCCTCGGCTTCCGGGAAGCGATCCGGGTTGGCGAAGGCTTCGCGGTCGTCGACGATGACGGTGGCGAAGCCGGCGATGGTTGCCACCTTGGAGATGCTTTTGGAAACGTGCCCGCCCCCGAAGATGAAGGCATGCGGCTGCGGAACCACGGGCTCAACGAAGATGTTCAATTGTCCTCCGCAAATCAGGCCCTCGTCGTATGCGGCTTCCTGGCCCAGGCTGAAGGAAAGGTTCTTGGGCTTTTCGGTGTCCAGCACTTCGCGCGCGGCGTTCCAGACTTCGGCTTCGACGCAGCCTCCGCCGACGGTGCCCATCATGGAGCCGTCCTCGCGGACCAGCAGCTTGGCGCTCTCGAAGCTCGGAATGGAGCCACGCTTTTGCACGATGGTCGCCAGCGCGCACTTCTGCCCCAGCCTCCGCAGACGCACGATTTCGTCGTAGATGTCCACTCAGATTGATTATATATGGCGAACCGCGCGCCGGTTGTGGCTCGATGACGGCGGACCCGCTGAGCCCGTCTTGAGAATCTCTTCGCGGCTCCCCTTTGTGCCGTGAAACCGCGCGCCAGATCGAGTGGAGTGTTCCGATCCACATCGTGGAGTGGGCAGGCACGGCAATGCGCAAGGGTGTCAGAAAGGGGTGCAACGATTATGCAATGTATCCGATGCTCTGCCAGAGGCGTGTGGTGACGGCCCGCCTCAGCGCGGGTCGGAGCTGATCCGCGTCAGAAACAATTGTTTCGTGGCATTGCCTGCAGGAGATTTGGTTATTGCTCTTGAACCCGCGGAGCGTTTGATAGATCTCGTCTCCGCAGCGCGGAAATGGAAGGCGGAACGGACAAAATCGGCCGGCCAGAGAAATTCGGGGCGTCGTTCATCCACTACTTTTTGCTGCAAGCCTCCATCATGGCGGCAAAAACCACCAGGTTCAGGCGCTCGTTCCAGCGCTCAGGACGATCTCGAAGGAACTTTTCGATGATCGCCGCGACCTGGGAATCGTCCATGCCCTCAATACAGGCCCCGAAGGACTGGACCTTCTGTCCTTTGTCGGGGGCTCCGAAAGCAGGAGCAAGCAGCATTCCGTCAACGATGCCCATCGCGTAGTCTCGCCGACTGTCGGTGCTCATGTGCAGGAAATCCTCAGCCTTCATGAACCCGTTGTGTATGCGGACGCCCTGCGTTATCCCGGACTGAGGCAGGATGGCGAATAACAGCAACGAGAAGACAGCTTTTTTCATGTGTGTCGCTCCTTTTCTCCGGCCAAGCATACATCGATCAAGCAGGAAGAGGCAAGTAGAAATGGACGTCTTCCTCGAAAAGGGCATACCGCCACCGCGGGCGAATCCCAGGGACGGAGCGCTCGCTACGGCGTTTCAATCCGCATGTTAGCAAGGTTGAGGTGCTTGAGTATCTCGGGCATCCCAGGGCCGCGAACTTGAATGTTGTGCATGCCGCCCTCGAAGGCAAAGAGAGCAAGGCGATCTTTGCCTTGGTCGATCCGGTCGCAAAGCGAGTTCGTAATCGCCTCCGGCCGATTGGGAAGAACATGCAGCGGAACATTGCCGCACCAGACATTTGGAAGAACCTCTACAGCGCCAAACCTTCGCAGCTGTTCGCCAAGAGATTGACAGGTCTCGCAGGGCGCTTCAAACGCGACGACGAAGGAATATGGCTGTGGCTTACTGAAGTCGCTCACGGTCTTCCTCCCCTTTAAGCATACATCGCAGCAGCCAACTACGGTTCACTCGATGTCGAGGTGGTACCAGATCTTCATCAAGCAAGCACCGAGACATCCATGCAATGCAACCCGGCGCTCCATCAGAAGTGGTGACGCCACCGTTAAGCAGAGGGGAGGGTGCTCAGCTGGCCTCTGGATCATACCAGCGTATAGAGGGGTCTGAGTTTTCGTCTTGCGAAAAAAACCTCTTGAGCGAGGAGTCGTTGAAGTACTTGAATACGTGCCTAATCCCCTTCAGCTCTTCTAGGTCCCGGCCGATGAGCGCTTGAAAATCCAAGCGCCGCGATCCCTCTGGCTTCAGCGGTTCGAACTTGCGCAACTCCTCGGCCTCACGTCTACAGAACCATGCCAGCAGATCGGCGGCTTGCAGTCCGCGCATCTTGTGCTTGGGATCGAAGGCATGACCAGCGTAGCGATATTGGTTACGGAAGGATTTGACTGCGGCGATCTTGTTTAGGTCGCGGTTAGCGTCGGATTGCATTGAGCAACCCGCCTCGAACCGATAGAAGATCCCGCCACTGAAACAATTTTCGTTGGCCCAATTGCCAATGGCCTGAAGGCACCATTGGCAGAGCATGCTGTACGCGCTTCCCATGATCTGCTCGGTCAGCATCGGCTGGAGTAATCGGTATTTCGCCTCCGAAACAGCAGCGCCGACTCCAAGAATGGCGCATTTGCGGATCAGCCGAATGACCTCACGTTCCGCCTCCTCCGGCTCTGGGTCGGATCCATTGTATTTCTCGAATTGCCCCTTGCAGTGGAAGCATTCAGCGGTTCGGAAGTAACACAGCTGATACCTCCGCAGGAGATCTCGCATGCCAGAGTCAAACTCAGTGTAAGCGGACGGTTCGAACAAGTACCCTGCCACAGACGTTAGCGGTAGTCTGTCGCCGCTCATGCTCTCATCGAAGTACGCGACGAGGTCGCCGTCGCCGTTCGCGAACAGGGCCATTGTGCCTCCAGCCGGAAAGGGGATCTTGGACAGGACACCATCTACCTATTGCCAGGTGATAATCCCCGGAAAGGTCGCGGGGCAGCTTCACCTGAGGGCCAGCATCTCATCCCGGACCAAATGAAGACGAATGCGCTCGGGCAAAGGACCATCGAAAAAGTATCCTCGAACCGCTTCCCGAACGTTCTCCCGAAGCTGGTCCCAGGTGTCACCCTGGCTGAAGATCTCTGCGGTCAGGCACTCGGCGCAATACCCGCCATCGGCCTCTTGGGTGACTTCGAACACCAACTCGGACATCAGTCGATCAATCCCAGTTGCCGCAGCGTAGCCTCGGGCTCCTTGCCGTTAACCTCGTCGTCGTAATGCTGCACCGCTCCCACTTGCCGGCCATTGTCGATGGCCACGCCGTAGGGCGGATCGCCGGGCATCGGGAAGGCCGTCTTCAGCTTCTGAAGATCGGTGGCGAGCAGGGCTTTGAGATGCGTATCCTCATTGATGTACGCCGCCCCGAACTGCGGAACGCGCGTGGGCTGCGCCACGATGGTCACGTCGCTCTTCCAGTGATACTTGGCCATGTGGCGGCCGGCATCGAGGCAATGGCCGCACTCGGGGTCGAAGAAGAACACGAAGAATCGCCCGTGCTGAAGCGAAAACGGCTTGCCGTCCACCAGCACCGAATCGGGAGCCTTGGCTCCCGTCTGTTGGCTCAACGCGAAACCGTAGCCGGCGCCGGCGATCAGGATCGCGGCGGCCAGGATCGCAACTCCGCCGCGGATCTTTCCATAAACCGGCTTGGCCCACAATCCCGCCAGCAGCGCCGCCAGGAGAAAGGCTGCGTCGCCCTCGAAAAAGCCCGGACCCACCGTGCGCTTCACCCAGGGGAAGCAACTGCAATCCTTGCCGATCAGTTGATAGTAATGGATTCCGATGTAGCCCATGAAACCCACCAGCAAGAGAGCCGTGATCGCGGCGCCCCAGCGGCGGAAGCGAGGAATCAGAATCATGACGCCGCCGAAGATCTCTCCCACGGAAAGAAGCAGCGTAAACGGCAGGCTGTATTGAGGCGGGAACAGCAGTTCTTCGAGCAAGCGCGACCAATGGAACGGGTCGACTGCTTTATAGATCCCGGCTCCGATGAAAAGAATCGCGACAAAAGCCGCGGCGACGTGGCTGACGACTATTTTCCATGGCGGCAACGTAATGGAAGGATTCAAAGGATTTGCCGCGGTACTTGCGCTCATATCTCTATTTTAGCTCCAACCATCCAGTTTCCATCAACGGTCCAAAAGGATTCGGTGCCGGTCGGCAAAACGGTGTGCCAGAATAGGTGTTCATGCCCGCAAGCGCAAAGGGTGCGGCGCGCACCGCGACGGGAGCCAAGAAGCGTTCCGCGCCGCACTCCGTTTTGCGCGAGTCTCCTAAAGGCTGGAAGACCCTGCGCGTCCCCGCCTCCAGCGCCAACCTGGGGCCGGGATTCGATGCGCTGGGCCTGGCGCTCGACATTTATCTGGAGACCCGCTTCCGGCCGGCGGCGGCGCTGGAGATCCGCGCCTCCGGACGGGACTCGGCGCTCATTTCCACGGGCGGAGACAACCTGATCTGGCAGACCGCGCTGCGGGCGGCGGCCAACGCCGGTAAAACCATGCCGCCGATCGAGTTGGAGATTTCCAACGACATTCCGCTCGGCAAAGGGCTGGGTTCGAGCGCCGCGGCGCTGACCGCCGGTGTGGTAATCGCCAGTGACGTGCTGGATCTTGGATGGAACGCTGAACGCGTGCTGCATGAAGCCGCCTCGATCGAAGGGCACCCGGACAATGTCGCCGCTTGCGTGCTGGGCTCGATTGTGGCCTGCGCGGTCGACTCCGCCGGGATAGCGCGCGCCGTGCGCATGGAGATTCATCCGCATTACGGCGTCGCCGTGGTGGTCCCGGATTTCGTGCTGCCCACGACCCAATCGCGCAGGGTCCTGCCGGAGACCTACTCGCGCGAGGATACGATCTTTAACGTGCAGCGCAGCGCGCTGCTGATCGCGGCGCTGACCAGGGGCGTGACCAACGCGTTTCCGGCGGCGCTCGAGGATCGTCTGCATCAACCCTATCGCTACGCGCTGGTGCCCGGCCTCGAGGAAATCTGCGGGTTGCGCATGCCCGGGTTGCTAGGCTGCGCGCTCAGCGGAGCGGGTCCGTCGATTCTCGTGTTTCACGAACGCGGTTCCGAACACGTCTGCGAGCGCGTCCGCGAAGTGTTCCGGTCGCATGGGCGATCCTCGGAGATCGCCTGCTGCCGCGTCGCGGCGAAGGGATACCAACTGTTTGAATCGACTGGGAACTGAGAAGAGTCCGTACCTGCTGCAACACGCCAACAACCCCGTGGACTGGTATCCCTGGGGCGACGAGGCGTTCGAAAAGGCGCGCCGCGAAGACAAGCCGGTGTTCCTTTCGATCGGCTATTCCACCTGCCACTGGTGCCACGTCATGGAGCACGAGTCCTTCGAGAATCCGGACCTGGCGCGGCTGCTGAATCGCGACTTCGTTTCCATCAAGGTGGATCGCGAGGAGCGTCCGGACGTGGACCGCATCTACATGTTGTTCGTGCAGGCAGCAACGGGCAGCGGGGGCTGGCCCATGTCGGTGTTTCTGACCCCGGAGCGCAAGCCGTTCTTCGGTGGCACCTATTTTCCGCCCGATAATCGCTATGGCCGGCCCGGCTTCGCCTCGATTCTCCAGAGCCTGGCGCAGGCGTGGCAAAAGGATCGCGCTCGCGTGGAGCAATCCGGCGCGCAGGTGATCGAACAATTGCAGCAATTGTCCGAATCCGGCGGCGTCAACGAAGAACTGGGACGCGGCGTGGACGCGGGCGTCCTCGGTGCGGCGTTCCATTCATTCGAGCGGGCTTTCGACCCGCGCCTGGGAGGCTTCGGCGGCGCGCCCAAGTTTCCGCGGCCAAGCGTGCTCAATTTTCTGCTGCGCTATCACGCCCGCACGCATGCAGACGCCGTGGCCGGAGAGGATGACGCGCTCGAAATGGTCCTGGTCACGCTGCGCGAAATGGCCAAAGGCGGAATGAACGATCAGCTCGGCGGCGGCTTTCACCGCTATTCCGTGGACGAGCGTTGGTTCGTGCCGCATTTCGAAAAGATGCTGTACGACCAGGCGCAGCTCGCGATCTCCTATCTGGAGGCGTTCCAAATCACGGGCGACGCGCTGTACGCCGATGTGGCCCGCAGCGTATTCGATTACGTTCTGCGCGATCTGGCCCATCCCGAGGGCGGATTTTATTCCGCCGAGGACGCCGATAGCGCCCCCGATCCGGCCCATCCGCATGAAAAAAGCGAAGGCGCGTTCTACATATGGACGCACGCGGAGATCGTGGCCGCTCTGGGCGCTGGGGCCGCCACGATCTTCGCCAGCCGCTATGGGGTCGAGGAACGCGGCAATGTCCACGAGGATCCACACGGCGAATTCGGGGGCCGCAACATTCTATACCTGGCGCCGATTCTGAACCGCGACCGTGCGGGAGCGGCCGACGCTGACTCGGCCGTGATCGCGCGGGCGAAAGAGAGCCTCTTGCGAGTTCGTTCCCTACGGCCCAGACCGCATCTGGACGACAAGATCCTGACCGCCTGGAACGGGATGATGATCTCGGCATTCGCCAAGGGAGCAGTAATATTGGGCGAGCCCCGCTATGCGGCCGCCGCCCGCGGCGCCGTCAATTTCCTGCGGCGCAAGCTGTGGCGCGAATCCCAACGGCCTGATGCAGACGTCACGCTGCTGCGGCGCTATCGCGACGGCGACTCCGCCATCGAAGGATTCCTGGACGACTACGCGTTCCTGGCGCTGGGGCTCATCGATATGTATCAGACCAGTTTCGACGCCGCCGATCTGGCCTGGGCGGCGCGCCTCGCCGAACGGGCCATGGAGTTGTTCGAAGACGGCCAGCAGGGCGGCTTTTTTAGCACCCAGGCGGCCAAGGCCGATCTGGTGCTGCGGCTCAAGGACGATTACGACGGCGCGGAGCCTTCCGGCAATTCCTGCATGGCTCTGGCGCTGCTCAAGCTGGCGCGCCTCACTAGCCGCGAGGACTTTCGAATGAGCGCGGAACGCACGCTTCAAGCATTTGCCCCGCGTTTGCGAGCCGCTCCCACGGCCGCGCCGCAGATGCTGGTAGCGCAGATGTTCGCAACCGGCCAGCCGATGGAAATCGTGCTCGCCGGGCCGCACAATACGGAAGTGGCCGAGGGGATGCTGCGGGCGATTCACGGCAGGTTCCTGCCCGATGCCGTGGTGCTGCGCGCCGAGCAAGCTCCTACGGCCATGCCCGCCCTTGAGGGTAAGCCCACCGCCTACGTCTGTGAGAACTATGCCTGCAAGCTTCCGGTTACGGATGACCGGGCCCTGCTGGAACTTCTACAATAGCGGCTCTACAATAAAGGCTATGGAAAGAACTGGAGCAACAACTCTAAAAGGCAATCCCTATACGGTGCTGGGGCCGGAGCTGAAAGCCGGCGATGCGGCGCCCGATTTTCAATCCGTGGACAATTCTCTGAAGCCGGTGGATCTGGCTTCCACGGGTCACGGAGTGCGCATCTTTAGCGTGATTCCTTCGCTCGATACACCGGTGTGCGATGCGCAAACCAAGCGGTTTGAAGAAGAAACGGGCAAGCTCCCCAACGTGAGCATCTACACCTTCAGCATGGACCTTCCGTTCGCGCAGAAGCGCTGGTGCGGCGCCTACGGCGTAGACCACGTGAAGATGGTCTCGGATCATCGCGACGGATCCTTCGGGAAGGCCTACGGAACGCTGATCAAGGATCTGCGCATCCTGAGCCGCGCGATCTTCGTCATCGATCCCCAAAACAAGCTCCGCTATGTCGAGTACGTGAAGGAAGTGGGGGATCACCCCAATTACGAAGCGGCCTTGGCGGCGGCGAAATCGGCCGCGAGCGCGGCGGCGTAAGGGCCCAACGACGGCCCCCCTTTTCGTTTAGGCTTGCCGCGCCCGGTTCTTGCGGGCGCGAAGTCGGGCCAGGCCCAAGGCGGCGAGCCCCGCGCCCATCAGGCCGAATGTGGCGGGTTCCGGTATGGCGGAGGCCGGGTCGGTATTCAGCTCAATCAGGACATCGTTGAAGTCGCCATAGCCTTCCACTGAGTTGGGAGTCCAATCTTCCACTGCAATATAGTAGATCCCCGCCGTCGAGGAGTCGAAGATCGCGAAGTGCTGCTTGCCCACATCGGTGGTGTCCAGGCTGGAACCGCTGTACCAAGTGGTATACCCACCGGAACAACCGGCGATCAATCCATAGCAGGCGCGGGTGATGTAAAAACCGTACTGGTCGTTGTTCGCCATCGCCAGGGAAAGGCTATCTCCAATGTCCGAGGTCAGTGATCCCGGTCCCCACAGGGGAAACAAGGTAGGGAGAGGGTTGAGATCCAGGTCATAGAAGCCGAAGGTGATGGTTGTATCCTTGGTAAAATTCCCAAGCAAGGTGACAACCGGAGCAGTCCCGCCGTGAACAAGAGTGATATCCGTGGGAGCATCGGACTGGCCCGCGCCGTTGTTCTGGGATAGGTACTGAAGCGGTCCGTAGTTCGTATTGCAATCGCCGCTGACCCCGCAGGTGCCTGTCAGGACGAAACCGCCGTTCATGTTGGTTCCGTCTCCAGAAACGTTGTCCCAGTACGGTTGGTTCGTACCGAGGGCGCTGCTGATGCTCACGGGCATATTTGTCCAACTCTCGCTGCCCATGATAAGGGTGTCAGCCGATGCGATGCCACCGGCAAGCGCGAAAAACCCGGTTAGACCCAGGACTTTGATCATCTACTTCCTCCGACCGCCATCCCCTCGAAACAAATCCGTCGATGCAGCATCTACACCTTTGGGTAGGTGTAACTCCCTTCCATAGTAGCACGGGTGGTAATGGTAATAAAGAACATTTTGTAGCCCCGGACTCTTAGAACTAAAGGAGTTAAGGTACTGGACCCCTGGGGCGGTATTGGGGGACACCGTTCGCCCGGCTTGGCCTGATGGCATAGGCCGATCTTCCGGTCGTGAGAAGGAGGCGTACTACTTGGGTCGCGGCCCGGAGTAGAATGGTTCTTTCCACGATGAGCGATACTCGGTTTGGTTCCTGGAGCGTCGCCGAGAGCCCGGTCACCATTGAGTACTCACTCGTGGTGATCGAAGAGATCCGCCACGAGGTAGCGGAGGGTTTCCAAAAGCTTTCCCGCGGAGGAGTGGAAGTAGGCGGCATTCTTTACGGCGCTCGCGACGGGCGCACGATCCGCATCCTTGCGATTCGGCCGATTGTCTGCGAACACGCCCGCGGGCCCGCGTTCCTGCTCTCCGAATCGGACCGGAAGATCCTCGAGGAACAACTGGAGCTCGAACTGAAGGACCCGAGGCTGGCGGACCTGATCTGCCTGGGATGGTTCTCCTCGCACACGCGCAGCGAGATCGTCCTGTCGGACTCGGACCTGGAGATCTACGAGAGGTATTTCGGCGCGCCGTGGCAGGTGACGCTGGTCATCCGGCCGGGCCGTGGGGGCGTGATGCGCGCGGGCTTTTTCGTGCGCGAGCACGATGGCGCGGTGCGAAGCGACTCCAGCTATCTGGAGTTTAACTTTCCGGACCGGTTGGCGGGGGTGCTGGACCGGCCTCCGCGCGACGACCGTCCCCCGCCCGAGCGCCGGCCGGCCGTATATTACCGCGAGGGCAGCGTAGCGGTGGTCCGCCGCGACCAGGCGCAGCCTGCCGCGTCCATTCCCGGCCCGCAACTGCTTCCCGCTCCCCCTCCACGGTCCAAGTGGCCCTGGCTGGTTGTGTGGGGCGCGGCGGTACTGGTGCTGGTCATTCTGGGGCTGCGTTACTATGTGCTGACGCCACGCGTGGATCCGCTGGCCCTTGTGCTGGTCGAGCACAACGGGCAACTGCAAATCGAGTGGAACCATTCGGCGAATTCCGTGGTCTCCGCGGTGCGGGGGGTCTTGTCCATCCGGGACGGACAAGCGCCACGGACCTTTCCGCTGACGCCGCAGGATCTGGAGCACGGCTCCTTCACCTACCAGCGCACCTCCGACGACGTGGAGGTACGCATGAGCGTCGAGAACGCCGGCGGAGACAAGCTGGAGGAGACCACAACCTTCCTGGGCGCCGCCCCGGTCCAGTCCGATCCCGAGGAAAAAGCCAAGGCGGAGAAGGAGCGCGGCGAGTTGCAGGCGGAGATCGACCGCTTGCGGAACCAAAATGCAGGCCAGGCGGCGCGCATTCAGGAACTGGAGCGCACTTTGACGATCCTGCAAGCGCGCTTGGGAGCGCAATAGCCCATCTTCGCGGTTTGCCGATGTGGGGCGGACCCCATAGTCCGCGCCGGACCCCATGGTCCGGCTCTCCGGCAGGCTCTCCAGCGCGACCAGGGGGTCGCGCGCGGGTCAGGGGAGCCGCCCCACCATTACCGCAGTGCGACTTTCTTGGGCGGACCGGCAGGCGCAGGAAGCAAAAGCTGCTCCATCTGCTGCTCCGGCACGGAAATGACCAAATGCATCACCGAGCCGCTGGAGGAAATCTGGGCTGCGTCGGCAAGCGAGGGCGCCTTAGATGTGTTGGGGCCCGAGCTATTGGCCTGCTGCTGCATCATGCCGGCGAAAAATTTCAGAACGTCGGCCATGGACTGCGCGTCCTGCGCGGAGCGAGCCACGACCTCGGCGGAAAGCGTGACCTGGGTGGCCGCGAACTTGACTCCGGCTGAAAGTTGAACCGCGGACTGAAGCAGGTTCTGGAAGGGGCCGAGCTGGGCGCTCTGGGCCGCGCTCGAAAGTGCGGCGGGCGGCGTCAAGGTCGCCACCCAGGCGTCGTTGGAGGAGCTGATCTGCCGGGCCCGGTCGGCGAGCTGCCCGGAAAGAGCCGCGCCAGTCCGGCGTCGATCGATGACCGCCTTGACGGCGTCAGTGTCCCCGGCCGCCACAGTGGAGGCGTCCAGAAAAACCATGGAGCCGGCAACCTTGTTCTTCGCATTTCCATTCAAGGTGAGGACCTGTGCGCCGCCATAGGTGGAGGAGACCGCTCCGGCAAGCACCGCCGCCTTCGCGATCTTGGCCGGCTGGAAGGAGCCGCGGCCAAGCAGCAGCCCCGCCAAGCCGTCGCCCGAAGCGGCGAGAATCTCGCGCAGGTCCCGGCGCGGATCGAAGCCCGCGGCCGTCATCACCTGATTCGTATTGCCCTCCAGCTGAACCTGCGACAGCAGATACTTGCCCAAGGGCGAGGCTTGGCTCTGGCTCACCTGGATGCCGATCAGCATCTTGGCGTCGGGCTGGACCAGGGCGAGCAGCGCGGGGTCGACGCCGGCGAGCGCCGCGGGAGCGAACAGGCCGAAGGCGGCGAGCGTCGTCAAAACTAACTTCACGATTGCGTTGCTCATGCTTTATTCTACGAAAATCGCCGCCGCCGGGTTCAATGCGGCCGGGTTCGGTTAGGCTACATTGGAAAAAGGGCCGAGTTTTCCGTCGAGTTTTCCGCCGAGTGTTCTATGGAACTGCCAATTTATCAGGTCGACGCCTTCGCCAGCATGCTGTTCCGCGGCAACCCCGCCGCGGTTTGTCCGCTGGAGGAGTGGCTCCCCGACGAAATTCTGCAAGCCATCGCGGCCGAAAACAACCTGTCCGAGACGGCCTATTATGTTCGCCGGGGCGAGCGTTACGATTTGCGCTGGTTCACGCCGGAGGTGGAAGTGGACCTGTGCGGGCACGCCACGCTGGCTTCGGCGAGCGTAATTTTGGACGTCCGGCGCGAAACTCCCGGACCTCGCGTGACGTTCGATTCCCGCAGCGGGGAGCTAACCGTGGAGCGAGAGGGAAATCTGTACGCGCTGGATTTCCCGTCGCGGCCTCCCGAACCGTGTCAGCATCCACATCCGATGCTGGAGATCGCGCTGGGGGCGAAACCGTCGCTGGTGCTGGCGGCTCAGGACTATCTGTGCGTATTCGAGAGCGAAGAGCAGGTGCGGGATCTGAAGCCGGACATGCAAGCGCTCACCGGGATCGACCTGCGCGGCACCATCGCGACGGCGCCAGGGCGGGATTGCGACTTCGTTTCACGTTTCTTCGCTCCGGGCAAGGGCATACCGGAGGATCCGGTGACCGGCAGCGCGCATACGACGCTGATTCCGTACTGGGCGAAGAGGCTCGGAAAAACCAAGCTGTTCGCACGCCAGATTTCGCGGCGCGGAGGCGAGTTGTGGTGTGAAGACCGGGGAGCCCGAGTTCGCATCGCCGGCGGTGCGGTACAGTACCTACAGGGACACATCAGGTTCCTGTAACTGATACTGGATGAAGCGCATCTGAAGGAGCATATGAGAAAACTTCTCTTAGTTGTTGCAGGGCTGGCAATGGCCGGCTCCGCGGGGGCCGAGGGGATTGAGGTCTGGTTTTTGGCGGGGCAAACCTTGATGTCCAACGGGGGCTTGGGCTCGGCGTCGTGCGTAGCTGGCGAATTGTGCATCGGGGGATCCCAGAACGACATATCGTTGACCGACGGTTTCCATTTCGGGTTCCGGGGCGGCTTCAACACCGGCGATCACCTGGGCTACGAAATGGGTTACATGTACAACCGCACCAGTTTGGATGTCCTCGGAGAGAAAACGGGGATGGCCTATCACCAGGTGATGTTCAACGCCTTGTATTACATTACGAATCCGGATGCGCGGTTTCGTCCCTTCGCTACAGGAGGCGCAGGCTTCACCAACTACGCCCAACCGGGGACTTCCGCAGCGTACGGAGGAGGCACCACCAAGCTCGGATTCAATTATGGGGGCGGCGTCAAGATCAGGCTGACATCGCTGTTTGGACTGCGCTTCGATGTGCGCCAGGCCACCACGCCCAAACCGTTCGGTTTGCCGCTGGCCTCCGGCTGGCTGCGGGAGACGGAAATCTCCGCCGGTTTCGGAGTGCATTTCTAAGGAGCTCGCCGCACAACGGAGCCTGGGCGCGGGCACGAGGCGAGTATTCCTCAACGGTAGGGGGCCGCGCCCGGCCCTGTGCGGCTTTTTAAGACGCACCGCCGGAGACCCACAACCGGTTTCCGCGGTGCGCGTTTTGTCGAGGAGGAACGATGGTTCGCCGAATCTTGCTTCCGGCCCTGCTGCTGTGGTGTGCCGGAACAGCGTCGGCGCTGGATTCCAGCCGCAGGCTGACCCAATACGTGCATCGCATCTGGACCACCCAGCAAGGTCTTCCGCCTGGAACGATCTACGACATCTGGCAGACCCGCGACAGTTTCCTGTGGCTGGGAACGCAGACCGGACTGGTGCGCTTCGACGGCGTTCGCTTTACCGCGGCCGAGACGCTGTATCCCGGACTTCCGGAGAATCTATGGGTCCGGTCCGGATTTGAAGACGCCGAAGGGGCCATGTGGGTGAGCACCAACGACGCGGGCATCTACCGCATCAAAGACGGTTCGGTCACGCATTATTCCACCAAGGAGGGCTTGCCTTCCGACCAGGTTTATTGTCTGATCCCCGCTCCCGGCGGAAGTTCGTGGGCCTGCACGGCCAACGGTCTGGCGAAGCTTTCGGGCGGTAAGATCGAGACGCTTCACCTCGGCTCCCGCCCGGGAACCGAAGCCGTGCGCGCGGCCTGTCTTGCGCCGGACGGCAAGCTATGGATTGGCAGCGACGGCCCGCTGGTATATTCCGGGAATGAGGCGATTTCTCTGCGTTCGATCCCGTCGGATGCCTCCATCCGGGCCATTGTCTGCGGACCTGCCGGCATCTGGGTGGGCACCACGGCGGGGTTGGTCGAATTAAAGGGATCGGCGCAGAATGTGTACACCACCGGCAACGGCCTGGCGGACGATGGCATCCTGTCCCTCAACGAAGGGACCGACGGCAGCCTGTGGGTGGGCACGCGGGGCGGGTTCAGCCGCCTGCGCAACGGCGAGTTCGAGAGCTTCCTCCCGCAGGACGGACTGTCGCAGAGCAGCGTGTCCTCCCTGTATGAGGACCGGGAGGGCAGCCTGTGGGTGGGAACCAAGCTCGGATTGAATCAGTTCGTGGACGGCCGCGCCGTTCCCTACACCACCAGCGAGGGTCTTCCGAGCAATGCCGCGGGTCCCCTGTTGCAGGCCGCCGGCGCCGTCTGGATCGGCACTTTGGACGCGGGCCTGGCGCGCTTTGACGGACGCCGCTTCTCGGCGCTGGGGGTGCGCCAAGGGCTGGCTTCCGACATGGTAGTGGCGCTGGCAGAGTATCGGGGCGCGATCTGGGCGGGGACCAATCGCGGGTTGAATGTGCTTGAAAACGGCAGAGTTGCCCGGCGGTTCGGTGTCCCGAACGGGCTGCCGTCGGAGGAGATTCGCAGCCTTTATGCCGATCCGCAGGGAACCCTCTGGGTGGGGACGGCGGCGGGTCCGGCGAGGTTCACGGGAACAGCCTTCGTCAGACTGAAGGGCGCGCCTCAAGATCCGGTCGTGAGCATGGGAGCGGACCGGCAGGGACGCCTGCTGTTTTCGACTGAGCACGCCTTGTTCCGCGTCCAAAAAGATTCCGAGCAGCGAGAATCCGTGGAAGAGATCGCTCCGGGCGGAATGCCACTGCGCAGCGTGGATGCGATCTACCGCGACGAAGACGGATTGCTCTGGCTGGGAACCAACGCCCAGGGACTGCAAGTGCTGGACGAGCGCGGCGCGCAGCCAAGAGTCTCCACCTTCCGGGTGCGCGACGGCCTCTTCGACGGAGAGATCTACGGCATTGTTCCGGACCAGCGGGGCCGCTTGTGGATGGCTTGCAGCAAGGGAATTTTTTCCGTATCGCGCGCCGAGCTTGTGCGCTTCATGGCGGGCGAGACCAGGAAAATTTCGAGCACGCCCTATAGCCCCACCGACGCCTCGCGCGTGATCGAGTGCAAGCCGGGCGTGCAGCCGGGCGTGTTGAAGGTCCGCGACGGGCAACTCTGGTTCTCCACCATTCGCGGGCTGATCGCGATCGATCCGGAACATTTGCAGCGCAACGTGCCGCCTCCGCCGGTGGTGATTGAAGATCCCATCGTCAATGGCCGGGGCGAAAGCGCCGCGAGCATCGGGAACCTGGCTCCGGGACAGAAGAGTCTGGAGTTCAACTACACGGGCTTGAGTTTTCTTTCGCCTTCGCGGCTGACCTTCCGCTACAAACTGGAGGGCTACGACAAGGACTGGATCGACGCGGGCACGCGCCGCCAGGCGTTCTACACCAACCTTCCTCCGAGAACGTTCCGCTTCCGCGTGACGGCGTGCAATGTCGCGGACGATCTGTGCAACGAGACCGGGAGCGCGGTGGAATTCACGCTCGCGCCGGCGTATTATCAGCGCGTCTGGTTCTGGCCCCTGACGCTGGCGCTGGCGGCGCTGGCCGGATGGCTGGTGTACCAACTCCGCATCCGCCGCCTGCGTGAGCGCTATGATCTAATTGTGGCCGAGCGCAGCCGCATCGCGCGGGAGTTGCACGATACGTTGATTCAAGGATTTTCCGGAATCACCATGGCCATGCAGGCGCTGGCCGCCCGGCTGCGATCCTCGGAGGAGCGCAACCGGCTGCAAGATATTATTCAGGACGCGGCGACGTGCTTGCGCGAAACCCGGCGAAGCGTGGCCGGATTGCGCGGGGCCCGCGCGGCGGCATCCGGGTTGGCGGCGTCCATCGCGCAGGCGACCCGCCAGATCACCGAAACCAAGAGCGTGCGGTTGAAGCTGAAGCTGGAGCAAGAGCCGGCCAACCTTCCCGCGGAGTTCGAGTACAACCTGCTGCGCATCGCCACCGAGGCGGTTTCGAACGCCGTGAAGCATTCCGGAGCGCGCAGTATCGAGGTGACGCTGTCCACGAACCCGCGCACAACCCGGACCGGGCAAGGGTCGCCCCGCGGCGGCGTTAGAGACTTTGGCGATGGCGCCGCGGCGCCCTGTGCGCTGGAACCGGCTTCGAAGGCGGCTGGCGGCGCGATTTTCCTTTCGGTGGCCGACGACGGCGCCGGATGCGAACCGTCCGAGCACGGACATTTGAAGCCGGGCCACTATGGATTAATCGGCATGAAGGAGCGCGCGGCGCAAATCGGGGCGGAATTCTCCTTCGATAGCGCGCCGGGCCGGGGCACCGTCGTTAGCGTACTGGCACCGGTGGAACGCGCCATCGCAATGGAGGTAGCAAAATGACTCCGCAATCACAGACAGAGTCGCCAACCAAGATCCGCGTGCTGGCGGTGGACGACCATCCGCTGGTGCGCAAAGGCATCGCTTCGATCCTGGCCAACGAAGAAGACATGGAGCTGGTGGGCGAGGCCGGCGACGGCCGGGAGGCCGTGCAGAAGTTCCATGAATTCCACCCGGACGTGGTGCTGATGGATCTGCGCATGCCGCAGGTTGACGGCATCGAGGCCGCGCGGCTCATGCGCCAGGCCGATCCGGGAGTTCGCATCATCGCCCTGACCAGCTACGACGGCGATCAGGATATCTACAGGGCTCTGGAAGCCGGCGTGCGCGGCTACCTGCTCAAGGAAATGGTACACACCGAGGTGGTGCGGGCCATCCGCACGGTGTACACGGGCAAGCGGCTGATGCCTCCCGAGGTGGCCGAACGGCTGAGCGAATATTTCCCGCAGGTGGCTCTGACGCCACGCGAGGTCGAAGTGCTGGGCTTTGTGGCGCGCGGGCTGGCCAACAAGGAGATCGCGCACAAGCTCGGCACCGCCAACGGGACCGTCAAGATGCACGTGCAGAATATTCTGGAGAAGCTGGGCGCCGCCGACCGCACCCACGCGGTGACTCTCGCGATCGAGCGCGGCATTCTGCATCTGGACTTCTAAGGACATCGCGCAAAACGGAGTGCGGCGCGATCCGTCCCTGGCTGGCTGCAAGTGCGCGCCGCACCCTTTGCGCTTTGACGCCCCGATTTGACCATGGAGATCCGTACTGAGCGATTGCTGCTGCGCGGCTGGCGCGCGGAGGACCGCGCTCCGTTCGCGGAGATCGGCGCCGATGCGGAGGCAATGCGGCACTACCCCTCAATACTCACTCGCGCCGAAAGCGACGCCTGCATGGAGCGGTATGAACGCGAGTGGGCTCGCGAAGGCTTCGGCAAATGGGCCGTCGAAATTCCCGGGGTCGCGGCCTTCGCAGGCTCGGTCGGATTGGCGACCCTCTCGTTCGAGGCGAGCTTCACACCCTGCGTCGAAATCGGCTGGAGATTGGCGCGCGAGCACTGGGGCCGCGGCTATGCCACCGAAGCCGCGCGGGCGGCCATCGAAGACGGATTCACGCGGGCGCGCCTGGATGAAATCGTCGCGTTCACGGTGCCTGCCAACACGCGGTCGATTCGAGTGATGGAGAGGCTGGGGATGAAGTTCGCGGGCGAATTCGATCATCCGGTGATCGCGGCGGGTCATCCGCTGCGGCGGCACGTATTGTACCGGCTGGATCGTTGATGTGGACGGGGCACACGTGACACACTTATCCCGAGGAAGGTTGAAAAAATTCGTTGCGGCGGTTGGGGGCTCTCGGACTTATCGCCGTGCGTTTCCCAACCGCCAATGATTTGAGCCGCCTCTCGCGGGGGCCCGGAACCGGCTGGATGGCCGCTCCATATTTCCCGCTTCGAATGCCAACTCTCTGATGTCCGCCTACGTACTTACCCGCTGACGGAATGATAAGGATCGATCCCTAAATTCTTCCGCCGGACGAGTTAAAGCCCTGCGAAAGTTCAGCACCACCTCAAAACACAACGCTCCGTGCACGGAGTAACCTACGACTCGATGGTAGAAGGCGCGAGGCTCGATGGGCGCGGCCCGCAGGCGGTATGTGTCTGGAAAGACTCGGAAAACAAATTTTTTCTTATCTTGTCACCGCCCTGGAGATGGATTACGCAACCTGGCGAATGACCTCGGGGGCGCCCCCCCTATGTGTACGATAGGCGTACAATCAAAAGCGAGAGTAGATTTATGCCGCACGCCACGCACGACGAATCCGCCAAGCCGGAGCGATTCCATATTCGCGCCACCGCGCGGCAGGCCAGTCTGATTAAGGCCGGGGCGGCCAAGCGCAACACCACTCTAACGGAGTACATCGTCGATTCCACGTGTACGCAAGCGGAGATGGACCTGGCGGACCAGAATCACTTCGTCTTGCCGCCCAAGGCGTGGAATGCGTTCGTCAAAGCGCTCGACGCCAAGCCTCGGGTCCCGCCGGGGCTGAAGCGCCTGTTCGCGCGAGGCTCCGTTGCGGAAAGCCGCTGATGGCCCCGGGCGCGGAATTCGTCATTGAGAAGCTTGCCAAAGACCACGACCTGAGCCGATTCGAATGCGGCAATGAAGCCCTGAGCGTGTGGCTTAAACGCTTCGCATGGATAAACGTCCAGAACGACTCCGCGCGAGTATACGTTGCCCACCGCCGCGACGGGGTGGTTGTGGGATATCACGCTCCGACCGCCGGCAGCGTAAGCCGCACCGAGGCGCCAGAGCGTATCGGCCACGGCCTCGCCGCCCATCCCATAGGCGTTGTGGTGCTCGGCCGCCTCGCGGTCGATCGGGCTCAACAAGGCCAAGGGCTCGGCGAGCCTTTTGCAGGATTCTCTGTTGCGGACTGAGCAGGCGGCTGAAACCGTTGGAGTCCGCGCCGTCCTGGTGCAGGCAATCGATGCCGCCGCGCGCGACCCCATGGTCGCGCTCCAAGCCCGGCCCAGGGGGCCGGGCTGCGGACGAGGGCGTCCGCCCCACGCACATAGACTGGTTTAGAAATCCGCCTTCTCGAATAGCGAATTGAGATCGGCCTGAAGCTGAGCCTTCTTCTTGCGAAGATCGCTTTCATTGTCGCGCAGAGTGGCCAGCCTGGCTTCCAACGCGGCGAGCTTGCGCGCGTACTGCTGCACCTGATCCTGCTGCCCGGCGACCGCGTTCAGGCTCTGGATATTCTGCCGCAGGCGCTCCTGATCCTGGCTGGCGTTGGTCTGGTCGGTCTGAACCTGCGCGAGCGCGGTGTCGTTGGCGGCGATGTCGGCCTTCTTCTGCGCGATCTGCTCGAGTTGCCGGCGTCCTACGTCGCCGAGCGCCTTGTTCTGGATCCAGGTGGCCAGAACATCGGGAGCGGCGTTGGTCAGGGAAATGGTCTGGTCGTAGACGCGCTCCTCAGCGACCGGGAAGGTTTGCTCCGCGCCGGCGGCGACTTTCACTTCAAAACGATAAGCGTTGGAGGTTTTCTCCGACGGCGTCTGGTTGAGCAGCTTGTAGCTGGGCCGCTCCGCGTGCTCGATCACCAGCGTCTTGGGCTGCGCGTCGACATTCTTGATGGTGTACGTTTTGGTTTCCTGAATGGCGTTGCGCGTCGTCAGATTGCCGCGCCGCAGGTGGATTTCGCGCACGGCGTTGACGGAGGTGTCCCACTTGGTGGAAATGCGCATGCCCAGATCGACACCGTAGCTTATCAGGCGCTTGTCGCCGGCCTTGAGCGTTTCGACCAAGGCCTCTCCGGCGTAGGCGCCTGCGTCGTAGACGGTGATTGGCCCGCCGTCAAGAGTCTTGCCCGTGGAATTGGAGACTTCGGCGGCATTCATGGGGTGCAGACCCATGCTTTCGGAGTAGATCAACAGCTTGCGCGCCCCGACCTTCTGTTGCAGGAACGGGAGCATGGCGGATTCGCCCATCTTCACCGTGACCGGCGAGGCGAAGCTGTATTCGAACAGTTCGCCGACGTCCTGGCCGGAGGCGACCGAGGAGAAGGCAGACTGCTCCACCGACGCCACACTGCCGCTTTCGCTCTTCAGGAGGGCACCACCTCCGCCTCCCCCACCCCCTCTGCCCCCTTGAGCGCCCGCCTGCGCCTGCGCGAAGGCCCGGGGGGCGGCTGCCGGCGCGGGCGGGGCGAATCCACCGATTGCTCCGGTGGAGACGCCGCCCTGAAACACTTGCGGCGCGACGGCGCGATCCTCGGCCAGCTCCGCGGTGGGACGCTGCACATAGCGCGGCGGATAGAGCTGGCTGATGAAGGAAATCGGCCGGCCTGAGACCACCGACAACTTCACGTTGTCCCAATCCTCGCCGGAAGTGTTGTCGACGATGGCCCAGCCTTCTAATGTCGGTTCGGCCGCGCCGGTGAACAGGAGCCGGTAGCTCGACTTCCACACGGCGGCGGGAGTCATGTAGCTGGCCACCAGCTCGCGCGCGGCCGCTCCCACCGAGTCGATGTAGACGCTGCGGCGGTCCTTCGATCGCGCGTTGTTGAGCACGCCGAGATAGTCCTTCAGCAGCGCCTGCTGCTTGGGATCGGGAAGCTTCACGGAAGTGGCCGCGCCCAGGTCGATGGTGCGCAGCTCGCCCGCGGCGGTGAGCAGCGTCACGGTTTCGCGCTGGACCGGCTGGCCCTTGTCGCTCGATTCCACCACTCGCGCGCCGGCGATGGTCCCCGCGATGGTTTCCGCCCCCAGCTTGATCTCCAGTTGCGCGCCCTTCATCTGATCGAGGAACGCGGCCAGGGAGGCCTGCTGGCCCAAGGTAAACGGAAAATCCTCCAGACGCTTGTCCAGAGATTCGCTGGCGTCGTAGCGCACGCCGCCGATTTTGCCGCCGTTGCGGTCGGTGATGGTGAGCGATTTGAGCACATCGTTCATGTCGCCGGCTTTGAAATCCAGGCGCGCCGTCTCGCCCGGCTTAAGCTCGCCGGAGCGTTCAAAGAACCCCACGCCGTGCTTATAGAGAATCACTTCGCGAACCGGAAGATCCGCACCAAAGAGATTGGCGGCGAACAGGGCCGGACAAAGCGTCGCGGCCAACACAAGAGTGCGTCGTAGCTTGATACAAGCGGGCACGATACAACCAGGCATGATCCAACCACCTCCGCTAACGAAATGCCGCGAACTGCCGATTCCTTACACGACGCTGTAGCAGTTTCCAGCTTGACACGGATTGACGGCAGGCGCGAGACTCGGAAGTGTCGTCGTTCTTATGAAACACGGCCGCGCAAGGAAGGGCGGAGCCGGTCCTGAGCCGGCGAACCAGTCGAATCAAATCGGAGAAACTCACTTGAAACATCTATTGGCGTCGCTGGCCTGCGGTGTGGCTCTGGCTGCGACGGCGGACGCGCAGTTGAGCAACTACCTGGGACCGGGAATCCTCACCGGCGGAGCCGACAATATCGGTAACCGCTCCGGGGAGCAAGTCGATCTTCGGCTGTATGCCAGCGTCACGGGAATTTACGACAACGGGATCGAGCCGGTTTCCGTGAATTCCAAGGGGGACTTGGTTCAGGTAAGCGGACTATACGGAATCGACACCTCCGTCGGCGCGTATGGAGTGCATTCCTGGAGAGTGGCTCAACTGGGGTTGAACTACTCGGGAGATTTTATCCACTTCACGAACGATAGCGCGTACGATATGAGCAATCAGTCGCTGCGCCTCGGTTACACCTACCAGAAATCGAGGCGCTTGTATTTCGACCTCCAAGGAACGGGGGGGACGTACTCGATTGCTTTGGGAGCCATCGCTGGCGAGGCCAGCGCGACTCCCTCCATCATCAACCAGCAGAGTCTGCTGCTGTTCGACAACCGCACCTACTTTCTGCAAGCAGGAGCGGGTATGACGTATTTGTTGACGCCTCGCGCCAGCATCTCGGTGGGAGGAGAAGGTTTTACGGTGCAGTACCAATCCAGTGCGTTGGTGGGCATGGAAGGCTACGGCGCGCACGCGAATTTTCGATACCGGGTGTCGCGGCTTACGAGTATCGGCGCGCAATACGCTCGCCAGCATTTCCAGTATCCTAACTTCTTCGGCCAATCCGACATGAACCTATACACCGCGTTGTTTTCGACGCAGATAGGACGCCTGTGGACGCTTTCGGCGAACGCCGGAGCATATCAGGTGAACTCGGTGGGTCTCCAGTCGGTAGCGCTCGCTCCAGCCATCGCCGCGCTGCTGGGCGTTAGTTCCACCGTGCATATCTTCGCCTCGCAGACCTGGATTCCCGCCGGCCAGGCGAATCTGACCCGCAGATTCAAGAACGCAAATGCTTTCGCTAGTTATTCGCGCACGGTCCTGCCGGGGAACGGAGTGTATCTGACTTCGCGCTCGGAGCAGGGAGTCGTGGGCTACAGTTACTCGGGGCTCCGGAAGGCGACCTTCTCCATGTCCGGGGGCTACATATCGCTCGCTAGCTTAGGCCAGGGAATCCCGCCTTACCGCATGTTCACAGCCGGCGCCGGCATCACCTACAATCTGACCCATGCGCTGCATGCCGTGGCCCGTTATGACGTGCGGCAACAGGAGATCACCATCGCGGGTTACCGCGCGACTGCCTTCCGGGCCACCCTGGGAATCGCCTTCAGCCCCGGGACACTCCCGCTTTCTCTGTGGTAGCCGATCCGGCACTTGCGCGGCTGCGGCTTCTCATTGTGGACGATGAGCCTGCCGTTCTCGGGCTGCTCCAGCGCTATCTGGAACGGTTAGGGTATGCAGTGGATGTGGCGGCAACACCCCAGGCGGCGCTGGCGTATTTCGAATCCGATCCGGGAAAGTATGCCTGCATCCTCACGGATCTGAAACTTCCCGGCATGACTGGCGAGGAGATGCTGGAGCGCATGCGCGTCCTGCGGCCCGGGCTGCTGGCGCTGGTCTCGAGCGGGCTTCCCTACCATCCGCAATCGGCCGGCGTCGGATTTCTCCAAAAGCCGTATCTGCCGGCGATGCTGGCCCAGGCTCTGGAAGGCGTCCTGCGGGGGAAGTGGAAAGCTTGAGGTTTCGGTGGCGGGCTGGATTTCGAATGGCGCGTTAGACGACAAGGCGACGACTGTAACGGCGTCGCGAGGGCGCAGTACGCCGCAGCGCGGAATTCCGCAAGTTTTTCGACACCCTCGATCAGGCCGCAGGTGCAGATAGGCGATTCCGGCAGCATGGATGCAGAGCATATACCGACTTCGGAGCGTAAACTAGAGAGGTGCTGTCCTACCACGGGCTCACTGGCCCGGAATTATGGCGACTACTCCGTTGGTGGATGATTCATGTGGGGCCCAAACGCGATGTGACGGTCGACACCTCTAATGGCGTCCTCACCTTCGACAGCCGAAATTGGCTGATCGGGAAATATCTCTACGTGAAAAAAGCACATGAGGAAAACGAAATTCGATCGGCTTTAGAACTGTTGATGGCAGAGGGCTTGATCCGGCATTGCGGCAACACGATAGTAAACGCCGGCGCGAACATCGGAATGACCTGTATCGCCTTGGTCAGGTCAGGGTATTTCGACCGTGCAATTGCATTCGAACCCGATCCTGGGAATTACCGTCTACTTGTCCGTAACATCGATCAAAATGGGTTACAGGAGAGAATTCAGGCTTTTCCCGTTGCACTCTCATCCACCGCCGGACCATTGGAGTTCGAGCTTTCTGCGGACAACTCAGGCGACCATCGGATTCGCCGGACAGACCGGCCGGGATTTTATCGGGAGGAGACACGGCGCACCATCTCAGTAGCGGGAGAGACTCTCGACCGCTTCTTTGAAAATAAAACTGAGCCGGTACACGCTTGTTGGGTCGACATTCAAGGGCACGAAGGACACTTCTTTCGCGGCGCCCGGACATTTCTGGAAAGAGGCGTCCCGGTTATCTTCGAATTCTGGCCCTATGGACTCGAGCGGGCGGGAACCACCCCGCGTGAGTTCGTCAGCCTCGTTTCCGCAATGTTTACGTATTTTTGGGTGATCGGAAATCACGATTACCAGCGAGCTCCGCTCAGCGACATGATCAAGCTTTTTGACGCGTACAGCGGTCCTCGAAATTTCTGTCTGGTGGTTCTCGCTGGGAAACGCGGCGATTAGGGGGCGGGTTGGATCAGGCTGAATCGATAGACCCAGGGGCCACGGCACGGTCACCCACCGCGCAACGCGCTGCAATGTTGCTCGCCGTGCTCGCGCCCACGGCAATGTTCGCGTCGCCCGCGGCGTTCAGTATTCTGCTCGGGGCTGCACTGCTTGCCTTCATCTGGGCGCGTATCCCGTTGCGGCTCCCATCGCCTACTTGGCTGCCGCTCCTGCTATTTCTCATCGGGACGCTAGTTGCTATAGCCTTGTCGCCAGACCCCATTGCGTGCTGGCCGCAGGCGAAGAAGTTCTGGGTGTTTTTGGTGCTGCCTCTCTTCTACAGCGCAGTGCGGCATACGTCCGACGTGCGTCGTGTGGGACTGCTGTGGGCGGCATTGGCCAGCGTGACCGCGGCGTGGAGCTTCGAGCAGTTTATCCGGAAGTGGGAAGCGGCGCGGGCCGCCCATACGGATTTCTATCTTACCTACATCGGATCGCGGGTTACCGGTTTGCGGGATCATTGGATGACATTCGCCGGTGAGCAGATGATCGCGGTGCTGCTGGCTGCGTCTCTGCTGCTGTTCGCTCCCCGTGTGCGGAGAAGCTGGTGGCTGGGCATCGCGCTGGCCCTCATCTCCGCTTCGCTTGTAATCAGCTTGACGCGTGGCGTGTGGATCGCCACGGTGGCCGGTCTGCTTTACCTGATTGGTATGTGGCGGCCGCGCTTCCTTCCGCTCGCGCCGGCCTTATTGCTAATCGTCGCGTGGGCCGGGCCGCCGGTTGTGCGCGAGCGCATCGCCTCCCTCTTCCAGCCGCACGGCGAAGCGGACTCCAATATGCAACGTGTGTACGTGTGGCGTACTGGTGTCGCTATGGTGGAGGCGCATCCCTGGTTCGGCCTTGGACCCGACCAGGTGAAGGTCCAGTTTGACGACTATATGCCGCCCGATCTGCCCAAGCAGAAGCCGGTCGGCTTCTATGGCCACCTGCACAACATTTATCTGCAGTACGCGGCCGAACGGGGTGTTCCGACCCTGATAGCGATGCTTTGGTTCGTTTTGGGAAACGTTGTAGTATTCGCGCGCAAACTTCGCCAACTACCCCCGGGGCGCTCCAACGCCCGCTTCGCTCTCCACGGCGCAATCGCCGTCACCCTGGCCGTTCTCATCGAAGGCTTCGTCGAGACGAACCTTGCCGACAGCGAAATTCTGGCAATGTATCTCGCGACAATGGCCATGGCCTACATAGCCGTAGATGCCGCGCAGCGGCCACCGAGGACAGTCACCGTGTAGGATCAAGCGCGTGTGAAGCACACTTTGAGCGAGAGGAAGCCGGATTGCGGCAAGAAGCGGGAAAACCAATCCGACGATTAGGCACGCGGCAAAGAACAGGAGGCCTTTTCCGTTCGGCAGTCGGCCTGTGCCTACGCAAGCCTGTGGGCGCATGCGCAGCAGGAGGAAGAGCGTCGTACTCAATCGTATGGCGCCGGTATCCCTCCTCTGTCGGGCGTCTGCCCCGGTCCCTTTCGAGGACAGAGCAGATGAGCGTTCCGTTCGCCGATAATCCGGTCTTGTGTAAGTAAGGCATTCGATGCTGGCTGCGCGACATCCGGTCGGCAGACGTCGGCTACAAAGGCGGCAGCCATCCGACTCGGGCGGTTGCCCTGGCCCACTAATTCTCAGTAGGGGTCTTCTCAATGTGATCGACGATCAGAGTGTCTTTTGAGACGGTGGATTTCGCGAGCCTGAGCCCAAGCTGTTTCTCCAAAGCTTGGAAAATATCAGGCGCCGGATCGCTCGCTGCATCGACGGACGGAGACAAGGTGATGCCACCCGGCCCAAGCCTGCCCGCAAATTCCAGTGTGAAATCGTACTTCCCGGTCAGACCGGTGTTGTCCACCAGGCGACCCATCGCGAACCGGTTGGCCCCGGCTATCGTGCCAAAGGTCGCGGCAAGCTGGCCTGTCAACATGGAAATAGGCTGCGCCCGAAACGTCGCACGAGTCACTCCGTTGTTCATCGAAGCCCGCATACCGCTGGTGCCTTCGGGAACTTCCGGGAAGCCGTTGGGGTCGGTCTTAAAGTTCCGCGGGGCGTCGCCGGGCTGCGCAGGTTTGGCTTGGGTGCCGGCCGTTTCCTTCAGCTTCGGCCCGCCCTTTGCGACTGTGAGCTCATAAGCCGGAAAATCCTTTGCCGCGTGGTGGAGAGTCATCATAAACCTTTCGACCAGCAGGTTCTGGAGCATCATGTTTGACTGCTCCTGGGTAGTTCCGGGCGGAAGCTTGGCAACGATGTCGTAGCGTTCATCGTAGAGCCAGGCTGGGCCGGAAATCTGATCGAAGTCCACACCATACGCAGTTCGGAGAATTTCGATGAGCGGAGTGCCACGGAAGGTAATCTGGCCCGGATCGGAGGTCCCGAATCGCGCAGCGCCGCCTCTTCCGGGTTCGGCTGGTCCAGAGGGCCTTACGGAGGCAACCTCGAACGTCAACCTAGTGTCTGCCGCCGCTTGCCCGAGCACTCTTGACGTAAACAGCCCGATGGCGAGCATTGATATCGTTATCCCGGCGACTGCCGGAGTGAGCATCTTTCCAAGGCTCAGCCTAAGCATAAACGGAGTCTCCTTCTGGAGGTTAGACGGTCGGCCCTGCACGAACGTGCAGGCACAGGCGCCGCCGACAATCGGGTCTTGTGTAAATAAGCCGCAACATCGGCGAGTGGGAACCGATGACCCACCATCGAGGAAGCCGGCTTCGTGTGGGAAACGGAGCGTCGGGGAGCGGTGTTTAGTTGTCGCTGCGCCCGCACAAGTCCGGCGTGGCGCACATGCCCGAAGGACAGGATCCCATACCTGGATCAAACGACGACGCAGGGCTGCTATTGGAATGCGCCGCGAAAGAGGAATACTGCTGCTCCAGATGGCCACCCTCCCCGCAGGAGGGGCACAGCACCTGGTCGACGCCGGGCCGGCGCACCAGCTTCTCAAACTTGTTCCCGCAGTCCTCACACAGGTATTCGAAGATAGGCATACCTTTACTGTACAAGAGCTTCCGCGATTTTATCAATCCAGGCCCGGACCTCGGAATCGGACGCCCCGAAATCGTTCACCAGGATGGAAAACGCGAGCCATCCGCGGGCTTTGCTGGTGGCGTAGCCGGACAGGGTGAGGGCGCGGTTGAGGGTCCCGGTCTTGGCGTAGATCGAGTGCGTCTCGGAAGCGCAGCACAGGCGGCCGGCGAGCGTTCCATCCACGCCGCCGACCGGGAGCATGGCGACCCAGGCATCGCGCTGGTTGGAGCCGTACATGAACGTGAGCAGGCGCGTAACCAGCCGGGGAGTCAACAGCGTGTTGCGCGAGAGTCCGGAACCGTCGTCGATGCGGGCATCGGCGCCCGACCCTCCGATCTGGCTGAAAAACGCCTCCAGCGCAAGTAAACCTGCCTCGCGAGTGCCCGCCTTGTATTCGATCCTGCCAGTCTCGCGGAGCAGCAGCTCCGCGTGCAGATTCTCGCTGACCTTGTCGGCCATCTGGATCAACTCGGCAGCCGGAGGAGAGGAGCGCGTGGCTAGAATGATTCCCTCGGAAGCCGCGTAGGGAGTGTCCGAGGCGCGGTGGCGCGCCACCGGATGTCCGCCGATGGCCACGCCGCGGCGCGTCAGTGCGTCGTAGAGCGCGCAGGCCGCGTAGAGCGCGGGATCGTCCAGGGCGACGGTGGCGCGACGGCTCGCCCCTCCCGCGGCAATCACGCCTTCAAACAGAAGCTGGCGCGTGCCCGGAACGCGGGTCAGCCCGATCTGCGTTTGGCCGCCCGTGGCCACTGTCAGGATGCGATTGTCGATGGCGAAATATTCCAGCGGGGGGGCCAGCGAAAGCGTCGCGAGATCGCCCGGCTTGGCGGCGGGCGAGAAGGTGACGGTGATCAAATTATCGTTGACGCTCAAGGCGCTGACGGGCGCGCCGCTCTCGCCCACGGTGTCGTCCTGGGTCCAACTGGGAGGATAAGGAGACCAGGGATACAGGCGATCGTCGCCCACGATGTCGCCGCGAACGCTGGTGAGACCATTGGCGACGACTTGCTCGGCCAACTCTTCAATGGCGTGCAGAGGCGGCCCGGCGGGCTCCCCGTAGCGGTACGGGTAGACGCGGCCGGACATCGACGGATCGCCCGACCCCACCAGCGCCAGGTCGCCCGAGGGTTCCTCAATCAGGCGGGTTTCGAAGCGATAGCCGGGGCCGAGCTTCATCAGAGCCATGGCCGTGGTGAACAGCTTCATGTTGGACGCCGGCAGGAAGAGGCGGGTCTCGTTGCGGGCATAGACCGGCTTTCCGGTCTTGAGGTCGACCACGTGGATTCCGATGTTGGAGCGGGCCGCGAGGGGACTGGAATCCACCAGCGTATCGAGCGTGTGGGCGAGGTCCGCGGCGGGCGTGGGCGCGGCGAGCGAGGTCAGGAGGAAAGCCGCGACACTACAGTACCGCTCCATGACTGTCGCGGCTCGGTAGGTGGCTGTGAACATGGAATCCCGATTCTGAACCGCGACAGTCATGGAGCGGTTATTCGTCTCATCTGGGAGCCAATCTGGCTTCCAGGCCGATCAGGAGCAGCAGAGCGAACACCACGATCGAGCCCGCCAGGGGCAGCTCCATCACCACGCTCACGCCCCACTGCGATGCGAAATATCCCAGCGTACCCGGCGCCAGCAAGCCTCCCGCGATGGCGAAGGAAAAAATACCATTATAGAATCCGGGATGAAAGTAAGGAAAGCGGTGGCCGATTTTTTCCACTAATAGAGGATAGATCGGCGCGAAAGCAGCGCCCAGAAGCAGGATGCCGCTGACGGCTCCGAAACGGTTGTCGGTAGAGAGCAGGATCAGACATCCGAGGATGGAACCGGCGGCGCTTGAAACCAGCAGGCGCCCGTGCCGCACCCGGGGCAGAACCCATTGGGCGGCCACGCGTCCGATCAGCAGCGCCAGCCAATACAGAGCCAGCATCAGCAGCGACGAGGCCGGGCTGATGCCCAGGCGCTGGGTCAGGAACAGGGTCAGCCATCCGGCGACAGCCCACTCATTGCCGAGCTGGAAGAACAGCAGCAGAGCCAGCAAGACCGCCGCGGGACTGCGCAGCTCGGAAAAGAGATCGCGCACGGCGGGATGGTGCGGAACGGGGCGCGGCGGGAACGGCGTCTTCAGGTACATCCATCCGAACAAGGCTGGAATCACGGCGATCCAAGCTTGCAACGCCGCCGCGGTGTAAGCGTAAAACGCTCCGGAGACGATCAGGGCCACGGCCAGGCATCCGAGCCCGAAGAGAATGCCGGCCAGGTTCACGGTGGCCGCCGGATCGTGGCGGTACATGGGCGATACCGCCTGAAACATGGCGGTGTGCAGCAGGCCGGCTGCAAAGCCCAGGATGGCCATGCCGGCGATGCGCCACCACGCCGAGACCGGAGGCGATACGAAAGCCAGGTACAGGAATCCGCTGCCGGCAACGGCGCAGGCGAAGGCCAGAGTCCAGCCGACTCCTTTGCGCTCCAGAAGCCGCGGTGCGAAGCCCACCGAGGACAGCAGTCCACCGATCAGCCCCAGGAAGTACAGACCGACGACACCGTACTCGGAGGAGATGTGATGCTGCCAGGCGGGGAGAATCGCGCCCAGAAAGGACAGGAGCACTCCGGAGACGAAGAAGCCCGCCAGAGCGCGGAGCGATCCGGCCGAGCCCAGCGTGCCCTCGACAGGCGGCGCGCCCGGCGTGGGAGCGGCTTCTTGCTGCAACGTCCCCATGGACTCTCTAGAAGCGCTCGGCCGGGGTCTCGGCCCCCAGCGTTACTTTCACATCCATGCTGCGGCCGTCGCGGTAGATGGTGAGAGTCAGGGGGTCGCCGGCGTGCTTGGCGGAAGTTGCTCGTGTGATGGCGTCCTTATCCTTGATCGGCTTGCCGTCGATCGCGGTGATCAGGTCTCCGCCCACGGGCACGCGGTAGTTGCCGATAATCACCTCGCGGCTGGCGCCGCGCAGGCCGGCGCTCTCCGCCGGCGTTCCGCGAATCACCTCCCAAAGGAGAATTCCTCCGCTCAACGGCAGGTGCAGCTCTTCGGCGAAATCGCCGGTTACATAGCCCACCGGCGTGACGCCCAGGTGTCCGGCCGGCACGATGCGCTTTCCGGTGCGGATGGCTTCCAGCATGGTCTTGGCGCGGTTAATGGGCATGGCGAAGCCGATTCCGATGTTGCCGTTAGGACCGTAGATGGCCGTGTTAATGCCGATCACGTTGCCCGAGGAGTCCAGCAGCGGTCCGCCGCTATTGCCGGGATTGATGGCTGCGTCGGTCTGAATCATGCCTTCCAAGCGGCGATTGTTCTCGCCCTCGATGTCGCGGTGAAGGGTGCTGATGACTCCCACGGTGAGAGTGCCGTCCAGGCCCAGAGGCTGTCCGATGGCCAGCACTTTCTGTCCCACCTGGATGCGGTCGGAATCGCCCAGATTCAAAAACGTCAGCTTTTTCTTGGGCGTGATCTTAATCAGCGCCAGGTCGCTGACCTGGTCGCGATCGAGGATCTCGGCCTTATAGGTGCTTTGGTCCGGCAGCGTCACTTCCACTTGGGAGCTGCCGCTGACCACGTGATTGTTCGTAAGGATCTGGCCGTCGGCATTGATCAGGAAACCCGATCCGAGGGCTTGCGACTGATAGTTTCCGAAGAAACCCCGTGTGATGACGGTGCTGGTGATGTACACCACGCTATCCTTGCAACTCTTATAAATGTCGATGTTGTTCTGCTCGTCCGCGGTGAGCCCGGCCGAGTAGGCCACGGTGGGCTCGCTCCAGGACGGCAGCTCGCCCGTGGAGAAGGTTCGCCGCAGGCGCGAATCGGGGTGGCTGGTAAGATAAACAAATCCGCCCACAAGCAGGGCGGCGATGAGCAAACTCCTAAATCTCATAAGCTTAAACTCCGCAGTGATTCATACACGGACCGGACTTGCGCGAGCGTTTCCTCCTTGGGTCCGGAGGTGTCGATCACGTAATCGGCGAACTTGATCTTCTGGTCCAGAGGCATTTGCTGGCGCATCCTGTCGAGCACCTCCTCGCGCGTAAGATGGTCCCGCGCCATGGCACGTTCCACCTGTAGCCCGGGGGGACAGACCGCGACAATCAAACGATCGTACTCGCGATAACTTCCAGTCTCTATTAGTATGGCAGCTTCGGTCACGGCGATGCCATGGGGATGGGCGCGGGCGAACTCCTCCTCGATGCGGTGACGCCGGTCGCGAACGTGCGGATGAACCAGGGCATTCAACGTGTTCAGACGTTCCGGATCGTGAAACGCAACGACCGCCAGGCGACGCCGGTTGAGGGAGCCGTCGACATTGAGAATTTCGCGGCCAAACTCGCGCACGATATCGTCGTAGGCTTCGCCGCCAGGCTCCTGCACCTCCCTGCCCAGCTCATCGGCCTGGATCAGCAGGCAGCCCAGATCGGCGCCCAGATCGACCAAGGTCCGGCCGACAAAACTCTTGCCGCTGGCGAGGCCTCCGGTCAGTCCGATGCGCAGCATGGCATTCTAGACGGCAGGTCGAGGACCTGCCCCACCCCAGAATGGCAGGTCGAAGACCTGCCCCACCTCACTATACGGATTGCGCATGCCGCTCAGCCAGATCGACGGTGTTGACCATCAGCATGGCGATGGTCAGCGGTCCCACGCCGCCGGGCACGGGGCTATAAGCGGCGGCGACGCGGCGGACGTCGAGCGGATGGACATCGCCCACCCAGGCCGTGCCCTGGCGCGCAAACTGCTCCGCTTTGCCCAGCCGTTCGGCTTCGGCGGCATCGGTAATGCGGCTGGTGCCGACGTCGATTACGGTGGCTCCAGGGGCGATAAAGTCGGCGGTAACCAGGGCCGGCTTGCCCACGGCGGCCACCAGAATATCGGCGCGGCGGCACTCCTCGGCCAGATTGGCGGTGCGCGAATGGCAGACGGTCACGGTGGCATTCTCCGCCAGCAGCATCAGCGTCATGGGCTTGCCGACGATGTCGCTCCGCCCCACCACCACCGCCTTGCGCCCGTCGATGGGCACCTTGTAATACTTGAGCAACTCCAGAATGCCCGCCGGCGTGCAGGCGCGCGGGGCAGGGCGGCCCGCCACCAGATACCCGACGTTGACCGGGTGAAAACCATCCGCGTCCTTGTCCGGCGCCACCGCCTCCAGCACCTTGCGCGTGTCCACGTGCGAGGGCAGGGGCATCTGCACCAGAATCGCGTCAATGTCCGGGCGCCGGTTGAGGGTGGCGATGATCTCCAGCAGCTCTTCCGTGCTGGAAGTCGTTGGGGGTGTGAGTCTTTCGCTGAAAAAGCCCAGCTCGGCACAGGTCTTGATCTTGTTGCGGACGTATTGGGAGGAGGCCGGATCCGCGCCCACCAGTACCACCGCCAGTCCTGGTTGGCGCGCAAGACGTTTGATGCGCGGCTTGAGATCGTCCAGAATCCGCTCCCGAACCGGCGCTCCATCGAGAATTTGAGGCATTCGAACCGAGTTTAGCAAAGACGCCGCGCGAGTCCGACGGTTGATGTAGGAGTTGAACAGAATCAACACGCTGGGTGCCGCTTGCAGTACTCCAGTCAGGGGGCTTACCCCAGGCGGGAGTAGAGTCCTAAGGTAACCTGGTTCCCCTGAACCACGAATGGCTGAGAGTATTCCCCAGGCTCATTAGGTCTAAGCACTGATTTGTTTCGAAATCTGCCAGTGCTAATTTTGTACAGCGGCAGAGATCCTGTCGCGCACCGTAGGGAGAGGAGAAATAGAAAAATGAAGAACTTGGTTTTGAGACTCAAGATCTGGAAGGACACGCGCGGTCAGGACCTCATCGAGTATGCCTTGATGGCGGGTTTCGTGGCCGTGGCTGCCGGCGCTATCATGCCGGGCGTCGCAACCAGCATCAGCACGATCTTCTCGAAGATCTCGTCCGTCATGAGCAACGCCGCCTCACAGGGTAGCTAAGCTCTTAACCTGGGGAGGAGGCGGAGGAATCCGCCTTCTCTTCACAATTGCCCGTTCCCCGTATTCCTTGCTTTTCACCTGCCCGGACTGAACCCCTTCCCCTTTATAATCTAAAGCCTGGTCTCGATCCTGTCGATAGTTAACGGACTGGAGACTCACTCCTTGCCGACCTCGATTGCCCCGGTTTCGACCTCGGCTTCAACTCCTGCTCCGGCCTCTGTCGAACACACTTGGACGAGACGGCTGCTCTCCCCTTCCCTTTCGGATCTTTTCTTTTTATTCTTCAGCGCCTGGATGTTTCTGGTCAGCCCGGCCGGTTGGGAACGGCTTCTTTTAGACGCGGATACGGCACTCCACCTGCGAATCGGCCAGTATATTCTTTCCACAGGCAGCGTTCCCCGGCAAGACCTCTTCTCTTTCTCGAAACCGGCCGAAGTCTGGTATGCCTTCGAGTGGCTTTCGGAGACGGCCTATGCTTCCGTGTTTAAACTATTGGGGTTCAAGGGGGTCGCGCTGCTGGCCGGGGTGCTGATCGCGCTCTACATCACGGTTCTGTTGAAGTACACGCTGTGGAAAGGCGCAAATGGCGTGATCGCGCTGGTGGTGATCCTGGTGACGGCCACCGCGACATCCATTCACTACTATGCCCGGCCACATCTCTTTACGCTCGTGTTTCTGGCGGCCGCTATTTGGGTGATGGACTTCAACCGGCGCAACGGAGGCCGGCTGATTTGGGCCCTGGCGCCACTCACCGTGGTTTGGGCCAATCTGCATGCGGGCTTCTTCGTATTCTTCGCGCTCCTGGGGCTCCGCGCGGTTGGTTGCGGCGCGGAAGCGTGGTTGTGGCCCCAGCAGCGGCGGGAACGCCGGCAAGAGGCGCTCCAGCTCATCGGAGTGGGCGCCGCCTGCGCGCTCGCATCGCTGATCAATCCCTATGGAATTCACCTTCACACGCACATCCTCGAGACCTTGGGGTCTTCCTGGATCAAGGACAACGTATCGGAGTTTAAGTCGCCGGTGTTCCGGCACGAAGAGATGTTCGATTTCATGGCTCTGTTGTTCGCGGGATTGGCGTCGGTCACATCACTGCTTCGGAAAAGGCGCCTGGTCGAGCCGCTATGGATCCTGTTCCTGGCGTACTGTGCGCTGGTTTCAGTCAGGCACGTCACGATCTTCGCGCTGGTTGCCGCGCCCATTATCGCGATGGAGCTGTCGGGATGGTGGGCCGGCGTGGCGGCGGGCAAGTCCAGGGCATCGCTGGTTGGAATCCTCGACGATGTGACCGGGCCGCTCACCGCCAAACTTCCGGGCACCAGCCTCTTCATCCCCCTGGCGATTGCCGGATTGGCGCTGGCGCCGGGACTCCACTGGCCCACCGCGTTTCCAGAAAGCGGCGGCCTTCCCGTCAAACTGATCGAGCCGCATCTGGATCTGCTGGCGAATAGCCGCGTCTTCACCTCCGACCAGATCGCCGACTACCTGATCTTCCGCAACTCCCCGCGCCAAAGAGTATTCTTCGACAGCCGGCATAACTATTACGGCGAGAAGATCGGCAACGCTTATTTCAGCCTCAATAACGGCGGACAGCAGTGGCGCGGCTTGCTGGATGAATTTCATTTCAACGTCGTACTGGTCGCCGCCGATGCGCCACTGGCGTCGCTGCTACAAACCTCCGGGGATTGGCGGGTGATTCAAGGCGACGGCACATTCATTCTGTTCGAGCGCGGGAAGAAGGGGTGAGTGTGAGCAAGCAGACCCGCCACTTACTCCAACCCAGACGGCTTCCGAAGCTGTTATCCATCGTCATCGCGGTTTACAACGAAGAAGAGGCGCTGCCGTTCCTGCGCAAGCGCCTCACCAGCTTCGTGGATGGCCTGGCAAGCAGGACCGAAATCATCCTGGTGAACGACGGGAGTTCGGATGAATCGGTCTCATTGCTGGTCGAGTGGGCCAACGCGGATTCCAGAGTGCGAGTCTACAACCTGGCACGGAATTTTGGTCGCCAGGCCGCCGTGACCGCGGGACTCGACGAGTCGGCCGGCGACGCCGTCGTGGTGATGGATGCGGATCTTCAGGACCCGCCGGAGGTCGTCTCCGCCATGCTCGAGGAGTACTGCAAAGGATACGACGTGGTTTACGGACGCCGCGTCTCCAGGGCCGGTGAGTCCGTCTTCAAGCGGCTCAGCGCATGGGTATTCTACCGGGCCATGCGCCTGCTGATTCACCGCGAGCTTCCGGCCGACGCGGGAGATTTCCGCCTGGTATCGCGGCCGTGCCTGAATGCGGTGCTGTCGATGCGAGAGACCCACCGCTTCTTGCGGGGAATGATCGCGTGGGTGGGGTTTCCGCTAACCTCCGTACCCTATGCGCGCGATATCCGTGTGGCGGGACAAACCAAATATCCGCTGAGCAAAATGCTGCGTCTGGCCTGGACCGCCGCCGTTTCGTTCTCCCCAACTCCCTTGCGCCTCAGCTTCTGGCTCGGGTTCCTGATCGCGGCGATCGGGATGCTCGAGGCCGCAAACGCGGTGATCCGGAGCATGCTGGGTCTCTACGTCGTGCCCGGATGGAGTTCAATGATTGTCGTTACCTGCCTGGTGGGGGGATCGATTCTGATCAGTATCGGCGTCCTCGGAGAATATGTCGGCCGCATCTTCGAAGCCATCAAAGAACGGCCGCTTTACCTGATTGCGTCGAAAGTAGCCCGCGAAGAAAGGATTACGGCGACGCCGGTTCTTGAGCAAGATCCGGTACCACAACAGCTTGCGGCGCTGAGTGGAATCAATCGTGAGAGATAGGACCACCGTTCACGACAACGAGGCGAGATTTCACGACCTGTGGGCCCTGTCGACGCCGCTCGATCAAATCGCCGTGCGCGAGGCTTTCCACGCGCCTACCGCGGTGGAGAACCGGGCGATTCTTGGACTGATGGGAGATTTGAAGGGTAAACGGCTGCTCGACGTTGGCGTCGGCTTGGGTGAATCGTCGGTGTACTTTGCGCTGTTGGGAGCGGACGTAACGGCCATCGACATTTCGCCAGGGATGGTCGATTGCGCGGTTGCGCTCGGCAAGCTTCACGGCGTTGAAATCCATGGAGTCGTGCAATCGGGCGAAGGGTTGGACGTGCCGGAGAATTATTTCGATATCGTTTACATTGCCAACACGATTCACCATGTTACCGATAAAGAGAGCTTGTTCCGCCAGATCCGGCGGGCACTGAAGCCCGGCGGGCGCTTCTTCTCCTACGATCCGCTGGCCTACAACCCGGTGATCAATATGTATCGTCGAATGGCCACAGAGGTGCGGACTGAAGACGAATCGCCGTTGAGCTTTCGGGATGTAGCGGTTGCCGGGAAATACTTCAGGAATGTGCGGCACCGCGAATTCTGGATTCTGACGCTCGCGCTTTTTCTAAAGTATTACATTGTCGACCGCGTGCATCCAAACAGCGACCGGTATTGGAAAAGAATTCTGCGCGAGACGCCCGCAAGCCTGTGGTGGTGGATGCCGCTGGAGTGGGTGGATCGCTTCTTGACGCGCATCCCGTTGGTCCGACGGTTGGGCTGGAACATGGTGATGTGGGGCGAAAAAGCGCCAAGTCCCCAGCCCGGCAGCCCCGCGACTAAATAGTTCCTGCGTCCCGCCGGGGTAAGTCCTGCGTGCCGTCGGCGGAAACCGTGTGCCGCGCATCGTACTTTTCCGCAAGGGATTAACCCTGGGAATAGGTATGATCCTAGCTCTGATTCTTCCCGATCTCTGTCGATGATACTTTTGTGTGCGTTGTGGCGACCGAATCGCTCATCGCAGGGAGAGAAACAAAGGAAACATGAAGAATTTAGTTTTGAGATTCAAGATTTGGAAGGACACCCGAGGTCAGGACCTCATCGAGTATGCCTTGATGGCTGGCTTCGTGGCGGTGGCCGCCGGCGCTATCATGCCAGGCGTCGCCACCAGCATCAGCACGATCTTCTCGAAGGTCTCGTCTGTCATGAGCAGCGCTGCCTCACAGGGTAGCTAAGCTCTTAACCTGGGGAGGAGGAGATTTCTTTCTCCTCTTCCAGCCTGCCACCTGTAAGAAGTCGTTTATTCCGAAACTGGCAGGTCGGGGATCTGCCCCACTGCTAGGGCAGGTACTGATAACTCACAAACGCCAGCCTCCGGCTGTCAGGCGACCAGGAAGGCACATTGATGGTCCGTTGCCCCCCGAACAGTTTGGTGAGAACGGTAATCCTCTTGTCGGCCACATTCATGATCCGCAACGCGACGTCCTTGTCGGCGGGATGTCCGGTGACGTCTTTCTCATAAGACAGGAAAACGATCTGGCGGCCGTTGGGGGAAACGTGCGGGAACCAGTTGTTGAATCCGTCGGAGGCGATCTGCTCCTGCGTGCTACCATCGGGCTTCATGCGCCAGATCTGCATGCTGCCGGGACACGCTGGTGGTGGAGAGCAACGGTTTTCAGGAGGGCCAGTGGCTGGATCGCGCCGGCAGCCCGCTGACCGAAGCCGCCAAAATGACCGAGAGGTTCCGGCGTCCGAATTATGGGACGCTGGAGATCGAACTGACGGTCGACGATCCCAAGGCCTACACCAAACCGTGGACCATTCAGCTCACGCAGGCGATTATCCTTGACACGGAGTTGCTGGATTACATCTGTTTGGAAAACGAAAAGGACTCCTCGCACCTGGTAGGGAAATAGGGCGCCGGGAGACGGACAATGGAACAAAGGAAGGCTTCAGAATATCCCCGGGAACTGCTGGATATTTTCTATCGATTCCACCACAGCCGGCGTGATTTCCTGGAGCGCGCGGGGAAGTTCGCCACCGGCAGCCTGGCAGTCTCGGCGATTCTTGAAAGCCTGGATTCCACCGGGGCTGAGGCGCAGCCAGCGCCCCAGCCGGCATCGAAACCCACAACGGCACGCCGGCCCCAGAGGGTCGCGGTGATTGGAGCGGGCCACTACCACGCGACCTTGCCGCCGAATTACCTGCGGATTTTGCAGAACGAGAAGCTCGACATCGTCGGCGTCCACGATCCCGACCGCGCCGTCGCCGAGGATCGCGCGAAGCGTTGCGGCAGCACGGCCTACACCGACTATCGGGCGATGATCGACAAAACCAAGCCCGAGTTCGTGCTCTCTTTAAACCGTCACGTCGACATGCCCGGACCCTTTCGCTTCCTGGTCGATACGGGGATCCCTTTCCTCGCCGAAAAGCCCTGGGGCGTCGACGACAAGACCGTCAATGAGCTGGCCGAATACGCGGAAAAGAAAAAGGCCTGGGCCACTGCCCCCATGTCGTTCCGCTACAGTTGGTGGGCCGAGATCGCGAGAAAAATGGTGAAGAGCGGCGAGCTGGGCACCATCTCACACATGCTGGTGCGGTTCAACCAACCGGGCATTCAACGCTACATCGACGAAGGCAGCTCGTGGATGCTGAACAAAGCGGAAGCGGGCGGCGGCGCTCTGCTCAACCTCGGGATCCATGGCTTCGACCTGTGCCGCTACATCACGGGCGAGGATCCCCAAGTGGTTTCCGCCGTCACCAGCCACTCGATCTGGAAGCGGGACATTGAGGACTACGCCTTCGTGACCTTGTGTACGCCCAGCGGCATGGTGTTCCTCAATGAGGCCAGCTATACCTTTCCCACCACGGGCTCCGACAGCGAGCGCAAGATCGCGGCGGAGAAGGCGCTGGTACGGGCGACCGATACGGGGGGCGACGGCGTCCAGATTATCGGTCCGGGCCGCAACCAGACGCTCAAAGCGCCTCAGCGTTACGTGGGGAGCTGGCCTGGCGTGGTCAAAGATTGTCTGGATCGAATCGGCCGAGGCGAGCCGCCGCCTTCAAACGTCCACGACTGCGCTCGCGCGGTTACGCTGACGTTCGACGCTTATCGGATGGCCGGCGAAGGACCGCCCAGCCGATAGTGGCTATTTATCGCTGACCGACTGCCGATCTGGGCCGTAAGTTGGACCGTGCACCGTGCGATGCGATATATAGAGCCAGTGGCCGTCGCGTTTCTCGTATACCCGCTCGAACCACACCGAGAACCAGGATTGATCGGGCCTGCCGGTTCTGTTCTGGGCCACGTAGCGGCCGTACGTGATGGCGATGTCACCGTGCATTTCGACTTTGACTGAGTCGAGATCGCGAACGTTGTACTGTTTGTCTTCGACCCTCTTCAGAAAGGCCTTCCGGTCGTCAACCAGCAGCGGCTTGCCGCCCGTGGTCCAGCCGTCCCCGTGGGTAAAGCTGAGGTCGGGCGCGCTAACGCGATCGACGTAGGCGACGTCGCCGTGCACGACGGCTGCTTCCATCGCTCTCTCGAACGCCAGCACTTCAGCGGCCGCGTGGGATGCCGCTGTCGACCCCGCGGCTTCCGTCGCCGGCGCTACCTTCGATGCGGTGGCGGGCGATTTTGATTGTTGGCCAAATGCCGGGCACGCGAGCACGGCGACCAGGAGAGCGCCCAAGTGGGATGGCCTGTACATGGCGGGAATTCTATCACAAATCCGTTTTGATCAATCGCGCCTCGTCCACGTCACGATTCAGCGCGGGCCCTGAGCCGAATTACCTGGGTTCACCGTCACGGTCACATCGCGCGTCGTGAACAATTGCCCGTCGTCGGCGATCGCCCGCAGCACATAGATACCGGGCGCGCTGAAGCTCATTTTCGACGTCAGAGTGACCGGTTCCCCGTATGTGACTTGGCTGGCAGCGGGATCGAAAGTGACCTTACCGGGACCGCGGTACTGAATCCATTTGATCTGGACGCCGCGCGGGCGGCGAGGCTGCGAGTCGCGGTCCGGGTTCGAGGGAGCACGCCGGTACGGTTTCGGAAGCCCGTCGTCGGTGGCCGAGGCAGTCAAGGTCGCTTGATTCGGCAGAGCGATCATTGGCGCGGGACCGATGGTGACTGACGGAGGTTTGTTGTCAGGGTCGGGGACACCGCCCCCCATATTCTCTACGATCACCCCTTCGCTCAGCTCCCACTCCGGCTGGAGCCACCCCTTGGCCTGGTCGGTTCGCCCGTGGGATGTCAGCGTCCATACCACCTTCTCCTTCTTGTCCCAATCCTTGGGCACCACCACTTTGAACAGGAATCGCTGCCGCCGCGGGTAGAAATGCGTCGGCTGCCCGCGATCGCCGTACGTTTCAGCTCCCATGGAAATCGAATTGGCAGGGCCGATTGGGATGTCGACCTCCTCTTCGTAGTTCCTGTTCAGATAGCCGAAGATCAGGCTGAAGGTTCCGTCGGGGTTGTGCTCCCACCCTTCAAATGTGGGAGCGACGTTCTGGCCCGTCGCATACTGGACCTGGGCGATTACAAGAAAGGCGCCCGCGTTTACAAGAAGTACGCCGGTCCACGCCGCAAGAAGCCGTCGCATGGTCTACTCCGTCTTCGGGGCGGCCTGCTTGGCCTTTCGCGCCGCGACTTGTTGCTTGTACTCTTCGTCGGAGAGAAAGTAGTAGCTGATCCACGCGCCGCCCATTTCGTCGATGGTCCGCTGCCCGTACGTGATCAGGTTGTCTGGATCGGGATTGAACTTGTTCCCGGGCGAGTTGTCATACCACGAAGTGACATGCAAAATGGTCCCCGCCGGCAGCAGCGGCTGGTTGTCTTCATCGTAGAGATACACGATGTGCCAGGCAAACTGGTATCGGCTCACGCAGCTCAGCGTTTCCACCTTGTGGCCGCCCGGATAGATTGCCTCCATGCAGGAGGCCTTTCCACGGTTGTGCATGTGAGGCTGGTACGATAGCAGCCGGACCGGCTTCGTGAGCGTGTTATAGGCGTCGAATCTCACGTTGTTTTCGTTGGGCGGGAGATCGAGATCCTTGGGGTCCCCAACCTTCTCCGTGGTCTCGAGGTACTTGGGCGAATATCCCTTCGGGTAGAGCTTGAGGCCGAGAGCCACGTTTGCGGGCGTCTCCTGGCCGATCGAGTGCAGATGCAGGTTGAAGTTGATCTTAGTCCCCGCTTTGATCAAGCGGCCCGCCCCGTCTGGAAACACGTCGGCGCCCTTGCCGAGAGCGTATTCATTGAGGAACGCCCCCTGGACGTTATCTCCGTCGTCGGGATCGTCCTCGTGCTTCATCGAAGTGGTGACATGATGCACCGCCCGGAAGCCCTTGAGTGGTCTGATCTCGATCCCCTCGATATAGCGATCCTCCGTCAGGCCCGAGTCCACCAGTACATCGATCCACCGGTCGGACCCCGCGGCTGGCACCACCTGATCTTTCGGCAATTGCACGATGAGATCGGGCTGACCCATGTGCCACGTGTCGCTGTCCTCGAACTTACGCGGCGGCGGCATATCGGCGGGATTTCCCTTCGCCGCTCCGTTGTCCACCCACTTGACGATGGTCGCAATCTCCTCGTCCGACAGCGACACGTCGTTCTTGAAGTGGCGGACACCTACGTTCTTGTCGATGTACCACGGCGGCATCTCCCGCGCCAGCACCTTCGCCTTGATCGACTTGGCCCAGGGTCTCGCTTCCTCATACGTGAGCAGGGACATCGGGGCAAACGTGTCCGGCCGATGACATACCTGGCAGTGGTTCTGCAGGATGGGCGCGACGTCCTTGCTGAAAGTGATCGGTCCCTGGACCGGCTGCTGCGCGCCCGCGGGTTGCAGGTTGGCAAACGCCATCGCGGTAACGGTTGCCGAAAGAATGACTTTCGCCGAAGGGGTGCCTTTCATTGAGTCGCGCCTCCCAGGTTCGATGCTAGACTCTTGAATCCACCCTGTCAAGCGTAGGCCGGGCGCCTTGTTGGGTTTCGAACTACGGGTCCAGAGCGAAGGCCAGCAGGACGTTGCCCGGCAGACCGCCTCGCGCCGGGTATCCCGAAACGGTGAACAACATGCCTCCCGCGACCACGGGTCCCGCCACGTCGATGGCTCCGCCGCGTCCCGGCACGCCGTTCACAGTTTGGAATTCCCGGGCGGTGTCGTAGTCCCACACGATTTTTCCGTTCGCGGTGGAATATGCCCGAAGGTGGCCATCTGCCGCGCCGGAGAACACCGCGCCTGGAATCGCGCTGATCGCCGCCGATTGCGCGGGGCTACAGGCCGGGCGATCGCCGCAGCCCGGCGGGGGGGTCTGCCAAATCCGCTCGCCGTTATCGATACGAAACGCGAAGATTCCGCCGCCCTTATTCGGATCGAGCTGATAGGTGCGGTCGTTGCTGCCCTGCTTCAGCGCCAGCTGGAAGCGAATATCGGAAAGAGCCACGTAGAAGTTTCGACCGTCCGTGGCAGGCCCCCACTCAATCCCGCCGACGGTGCCGCCTTCGCCAATGCGCGACTGCCAAAGCGTCTGCCCCTTCCGGTCCGGGTCGACCGCGTAGACAACGGCGGATTTCTGCCCCAGTAGAAGCACGCGTCGTCCGTTGGGGAGCGAGACCAACGCGGCGGAAGAGGCGAAATCGAAGTCGGGACCATCCGAGTCCGGACAATTCACCTTGCCGGGAAGCTGGCAGGAACTGTTCCAGGCATCCTTGGACGTAAATTGCTTGGACCAGAGGATCTCTCCCGTGGAGAGGCGCAAGGCGACCAACGCGTCGCTCATTGAGGTCGGTGGATCGGAATAATTGTCCCCCGTGGTCACGTACATGGTGTCGCGATCCGGGTCGAGCGTGGGCGCCGTCCATACGCCTACCCCTGAAGGACCCCAGGCAGGCGATCCATGCCGGCCCTTCGGACGTTCCTTGGCCGCCTCGGGGATCATGTACCTCTTCCACAACACCTTCCCCGTGGCGGCGTCCAAAGCCATCTCGCTTCCGCGGAAGGTACAGCATGCATAATCCGACGAAACCGACAGAGCTTCCTCGCGGGAAGTCGAGCCCACGTAGAGGCGTCCCCGATGGAACACCGGTGTGGCGGTCACAGTCGATGCAGCGTGCTCGTCGGGACGCATCTTCCACAATTGCTTCCCGGTGTTTCCATCCAGCGCATATACGTACCCGGCGGAGTCGCCGAAGAAGACCGCAGGGTTGCCACCGGCGTCGCCCACGGTGATCCCGGAGCGCACTTGCGATTGCACGGCCGTCGACCAATGAACGCAGCCTGTCGCCGCATCGAGCGCATCGAGGCTTCCATCCTGGCCGCCTACGAACACCCTCCCGCGATACACAGCGGGCTGGGAACGCATGGTGCTGGTGTCGGCAAATGCGAACGCCCACTTGAGTTTCAAGCGGGGCAGATCCTCCGCCTGAAAGCCGGCGGTCTTGGCATCCTGGAACCGCGTGTTCGCCAGATTGCCACCCCAACTGGCCCAGGCCGTACCTTCTCCCGCCGCACCTTCTCCCCGAGACGCGCCCGCGGGGCACGGGTTGGGGATTTCCTCGCGCCGCCGCTCGGTGGTCACGGCCGTGCCCAGGAGGTTCGCGATCTTCAGGCGCTCGTCCGCGGAGAGAGGCGCAGCCTGCGCTTTCATGATTCCGCTCTCGAGCGTTTTCTGAATCGCCAGGGGGGTCATCGTCTTCAGGACCGAGACCTGTGGGATTCTCCCCACCGCACCGGCGGAGTCGTGACAGGAGGCGCAATGCTTTTGAAAAAGCTGCGCGGCATAAGGATCGTCGGCGGCCCACATCGCAATGGGCACGATCAGCAGCAGATAGAAAGCTTTCATCGCGGTCCGGCTTTCTCGGCCGCCCGTTTCTCTTCGGCGCGCGCTCCCCCGAGCACGCCCGTCATGGCATAATTGCCCTCGTTACAGGCGTACTCAAGAATGGGCTCCTGCGTCTTCTGCATTGGAATCTCGGCCTTCCATGGTTTCGTAAACGCTGCCGGATCGTCGACCGTGAACTCATAGACGATCGTTTCAGGGCTGACTCGGGTGAAGCGTTCGATCAGATGCAAATCTTTGCTGGCGCCGCGGAAGTTCGTATTGCCCGTGAAATTGGTGGTGTCCACTACCAGTGTGTTGCCCTCCCATTGGCCCCGCGAATCCCCCATCCATTGGCGGACGCCGGGTGGAAGATGCGGACGCCCATCCGTAGGGATGATGCGAACATCGTGGATCATCTCAACCAGAATCGTCACGTATCCCGGGGCCTGGACGATCTGATAGTTATTGTTGTAGCCCCCGGGAAGCATGGGCGGTCCAGCGGTCGGCCACAAAATACAGCGCTCCGCCAAAGGACGATACTCGGGGCCGTCGAACGCATGCGCCGCGGTTTGCGCCGCACGGTCTGCCTGCCGCTTCTGCGCCTCGGCTGTGAGCGGCGGAATTTTCCCGTCCGGCGGATCTACAATCAGCGAGGTTCGCCCGCTCGCCACCAGGTGGCTTCCCCGGCTGAACCAGAATTCGTTGTAGGCGCGGCCCACGTCGGTGTCGGCACCTCCGTCACGCCGGTCCCGGTTGGCTTGTAGCAGGAATTGCTTTTCATATTCAGCCGCTTCCTGCTCTGTAAAAAACTGCTTTCCCCCAAGCGCAGCGGGGCGTTCCAGGGGCGTAAGTGTAGCGGTGGACCAAGTGCCCTGCAGGTCCGGGTTGCCGTCGGGTGTGCGCGGAGGAGTCCAAGTCTTTGCCTGGGCCAGCAACAGGCCGCCCGCTGCCAGGCCAACTACTAAAACCGAGAATCGTCGGCGCATCTTCAACCTCACTGGATTCGATGCTACTTTCAAATGGTTCCGTAAGTCAATCTCCAGCCGCCGTCAACCGCCCGCTCACTTTGGCACTGTGTGCCGGCCAGCGTCGGGCGATCCTTCGCAGTGCCGCTTTTGAAGCGGCCGTTCGCGGATGACGATCCAAAGATAACGAGCATGCGCCGCTTCGCCGCGATCGAACGAAACGTCGATAGCGGTACACTGATAAGAACGATGGCGCGTTACCGCAGTTTCCGCGATTTCGATTGGCCGTTGCTGATCGTCACGCTCATCATCTGCGCTCTCGGCGTGCTCCAGATCTACTCCGCCACCCACGATTACCAGACCCCCGCGCATGACTTTCGCAGCGCCTGGCTAAAGCAGATCCTCTATATCTTCATAGCTTTGGGCGTGATGTGGGTGGCCGCCTCCATCGACTACCACACGCTCATGGCGCAAACCCCGATTCTGTACGGCCTCTCCATCGCGGCCCTTCTCGCCACTTTCCTGCTTGGAAAGCGCGTGGCGGGAGCGCGGCGATGGCTGTTTCATTTTCAGATCTCGGAATTCGTGAAATTAGTGATAATATTACTGGTAGCGCGGTATCTCTCGGAGCTGAAGAGCAATGAGATAAGCGCTCGCGATCTGTTCAAGCTAGGAGGGTTGGTCGGGATCCCGACGGCCTTGGTCGTGGCCCAGCCGGACTTTAGCACCGGAGCCACCTATGTGCCGATCCTGATCGTGGGGATCCTGTTGGCCGGAGTTCAATGGCGTCACGTCGTTTTGATCCTGCTCGCCTGCGCGTTAGCCGCACCCTTCGTGCTCAAGGACTTTCAGAAGGAACGCCTGATCACCTTCCGGGATCCGTCGCACGATCCGCAGGGCCGCGGATATCAGGTGATTCAGTCCAAGATCGCGGTGGGCGACGGAGGCATGTGGGGACAAGGCGTAACTCGCGGCATGCAGTCCCAGCTCCGTTTTCTTCCGGCGACCCACACCGACTTTATTTTTGCGGCTTTCGCCGAGGAACACGGTTTCGTCTCGGTGGTGGTCGCGCTAGGATTGTATTTCCTGCTGTTGATGCAAATCGTGCAGAATGCGCAAACGGCGCCCGACCGCGCCGGTATGTACATCTGCATGGGAGTGGCGACTTTGTTGTTGTTTCACGTTCTGGTGAACGTGGGGATGGTAGTGGGCAACGTGCCCGTGTCGGGAATTCCGCTGCCGCTCATGAGTGCGGGCGGCTCGAACATGATTTCGGTATTCATGATGCTGGGGCTGGTGAACAATGTCCGGCTCCGGCGGTTTGTTAGTTAGTTAGTTGAAATGCGTCAGGCGCTCGGATGCGCCGGACGCACGCAAAAATTTTGAGCCCGTGAAGGATCGCGCGGGAATGGCGCGGGAACACGGGGTGAGTTCGGTTTCAACAAGTTTTTGGAGCTTGCCCGCGGAGTTGATGCGAGGGCGTTCCCTCCAACTTTGGCCCTCCGCGGGCCGGTTCCACGGCGCTTGCCGGTACAGTGCAAGACCGGCTGGGGTGTAGTCGAGTTTCCAACGGGAGAACTCCACTCCGGACCGGATCTCCGGTGAGCCCTTCCTCCGAACCGCCTTGTCCTGGTTCCTCTCCTGCCTCGCGTATCCACCCCGGGCCTGGCCCGTGCGCCGATCGCGCGGCAATGGAGGCAAACATGAGCAAGGAGATGGTGATCTCGGCCAACCGGCATGAGACCCGGGTGGCGCTTCTCGAAGACGACCAGTTGGTGGAGGTACACTTCCAGCGCGCCCATGAATATTCGCTCGCGGGCAGTATCCACAAGGGACGGGTGACCCGGGTGCTCCCCGGCATGCAGTCCGCTTTCGTGGACCTCGGCCTGGAGCGCGACACGTTCCTCTACGTCACGGATTTCCTAGAGGAAAACGAGGACATCGATCAGGTGACTGGCGACGAGCGCCCGGCACGGGATCGTGGGGATCGCGGCCGGGACCGGGAGCGCCGTCAGGCCCTGCCCCCGCGTCAAGCAATGCAGCCTCCAGCCCCTCTGGATCAAGCCCCGACCCATCAAGCCCATATCCATCAAGCCCAGACCCATCAAGTAGTGCCCCAGCCAGCTCCTGCCGCCGCTCCGGCTGAGGGCCTCCCCGAAACCACCCCCGCTTCGGAAACCCCCGCGCCAGCGGCTCTGGCCGCGCCGGATCGCTCCGCCCCCCTTCGACATGACGGCCGGCCGGATGGCCGGAATGACGATCGCCGTGGCCGCCGTTCCCGCCGCCGCCGCAATCGCGGCCGTGGCATCCCGGAATCGAAATACGCCGAGCCTTCGGATACTTCCCTGCCCGCCCCGGGTTCCTCCGAATCCGTGCCCGAGCCGGAACCGGCCCTGTCCGCCGCCCCTGAAATCGCTTCTTCGGTTCTTCCCGGCGAATCGCTGCGCAAGTATCGCTCCGCCCCGGACCCGCCCCCCGCCGCTGCGCTACCAAGCGAAGACGAAAGCGATTTTGAGGTGGAAGGCGTCGACGAATACAACTTGCCGGTTCACTATCCGCCCGAGAACGCGCTTCCCGATGCCCCCGTCCATCACCCCGCTGCCGTCGAGCTCGAGATCGAGGCCTCTGAAATTGAAGCCTCCGGGATCGCCACCCCTGAGATTGAAGCCCTCGGCCGGACGCCCGGCGTAGAAGCGCCTCCCGCAGCCGCTGCGGAGACCGCCGAGGCCGCAAGTGAGCTGCGCGCCGGACATCGGGTAGACCGGCATCAGACCGACGAACATCAAGCCCAGGCCCATCAAGCCGAGGCCGAATCCGGTCCCGCAATCGCTTCGCTGCTGGATGAGGATGAGGACCGCGACATTCAGGCCATGATTCTGGGCGAGGTCGAGGGCATGGTCGAGGAACTCGACGAAGAAGAGGGCGGCGACGAGACCGGGGAATCCTCCGCGTCTTCCTTCGGGCCCGATGTCGAGTCCGGCGCCGGGATTGACCTAGGAGCCGCCGCCCCTGCCGAGCCTGAAAGCGGCGCAGCCGAGGTGCGCGAGCGTGGCGGCCGCTACCCTCATCGCGTCTCCCGCCGCCGCAGCCGCCGTCCCCGTGGTCCTCAAGACGGTCGTCCGCAAGAAGGCCAAGGCCGCCCCGAGACGCCTCTCCCTTCGCAACCCCAGGAGCGTGTCGTCGCTCGCCCGGCCGGTCGTGGTCCATCGCCGCAGGCTTCGAGCCAGACCTCAGGCCAGCCTTCCATCAGCGACCTTCTCAAGGAAGGCCAGGAAATCATTGTCCAGATCGCCAAAGAGCCGCTGGGGCAAAAAGGCGCGCGCATCACATCCCACATTGCCTTGCCCGGCCGCTATGTGGTCTACATGCCCACCCTTGAACATATGGGCGTGTCGCGCAAGATCGCCAGCGACGAGGAACGTCTGCGCCTGAAGCGCATCCTGCAAGGCCGCCGCCCTGGACCCGGAGGCGGTTTCATCACCCGTACCGCCGCCGAAGGCCGCTCCGAGGAAGAGATTGCCGCCGACATGGATTTCCTGTACAAGTTGTGGCAGGACATCCGCAACAAGGCTGAGCGCAAACCCGCTCCGCTGCTGCTGCATCACGATCTCGACATCGTGCAGCGCGTGCTGCGCGACCAGTTGACCGACAGCTTCAAGTCCATCTGGATCGACAATGAGGAGCTGTACGAAAACATCATGTCCTTCGTGCAGCGCTTCCAGCCCGCCCTGGTGGGCAAGGTCAAGCTGTACACCCGCGAAGCCCCCATCTTCGACGCCTTCGGAATCACCCAGGAGCTCGAAAAGGCCCTGCGCCCGAAAGTCTGGTTGAAGTCCGGCGGTTACATCGTCATCAACCAGACCGAGGCGCTGGTGGCCATCGACGTCAACACCGGCAAGTACGTCGGCAAATCCAACCGCCTGGAAGACACCATCGTCAAGACCAACACCGAGGCCATCAAGGAGATCGTGCGTCAAGTCCGCCTGCGCGATCTGGGCGGCATCATCGTCATCGACTTCATCGACATGGACGAGCGCAAGAACCGCCAGAAGGTGATGCAGGCGCTGGAGGAAGCCATGCGCGTCGACCGCGCGCCGTACAAGATTCTCCAATTCAACGATTTCGGCCTGGTGGCCATCACCCGCAAACGGGTCAAGCAGTCGCTGGAGCGGACTCTGTGCTCGCCCTGCCCGCACTGCGACGGCGGCGGCTATATCAAGAGCGTCACCACCGTGGTGAGCGAGATCCTTACCGAGGCGCGCAAGATGGCCTCCAGCGTAGAGGGCAAGGAAGTCGTGCTGCGCACGCACCCCGATGTCGCCAAGGTGCTCAAATCCAACCAGAACAAGTATCTGGAGGAACTGGAGGAAGTCCTCCGCCGCCCCGTGCTGATCAAGAGCGATCCTTTGCTTCACCACGAAAAGTTCGATCTTGCATAGCGCCTTACGGACGCGCCAGCCGGAGTCGCGGGATGTCGGCGAAGTCCGCGCGGTTCAGCGTCCAGAGTTCGGCTTCCCGGCGGATCGCGCAGGCCGCGATGGCGAGATCCACTTCGCGGCCCCGGGCGCGCGGCGCGGAACGGTACAACTCCGCGCTGATCCGCGCATCGGCTACTTCAAACGGCAAGGCTGCTTCGGACGGGAAAAGAACTTCCTGCAACCTGAGTTCCTGCGGCAGGCGCGGCCCGCGTAACCATTCGTAAAGCACCAGTGCGGAAACCGCCATTCTCTCACCCTGCTCCAGCATGCGAGTGAGATCGGACAGCAATGGCCGATCCCGAGTAAGACAGTCAATGAGGGCAGAAGTGTCCAGGAGGATCACGATTATTCGACTCGAGTCCGGCGCCCTCCACTTCGCCGAGCTGCCCGAATCTCTCGCAGTTCGCGATCTCTGTCCGCAGCGGTTCCTACGATGGGAAGGAGCGCGTACTCCCGCAGAGCCTTCAGCATTCTCTCCCGCTCCGCATCGCTGAGCCGGTCGCTTTTGGCGTGATACGCCTCGATCGCCTCGCGAACCACTTCACTCTTCGGCTTGGACAAGCGCCGGGCCGTCTCGTTCAGTCGCGCCACCGTGCTGTCGTCGAGGGTGAACGTCACTTTTACCATACTATGGCCATACTACCATATCGGGCGCTATTTCTCGCCGTCCTTGAACGTCCCCTTGCTCTTGGCGGTCTCGATCAGGGTGGGATAAAACTGCACGAACGTCGTGTCTACCGCACCGTTCTGCTGGTGGCAGGAGTAGCAATTCTCGGTCTTCGGAATCAGGTTCCCCTCGGTAGCCCCTTTCGGGAATCCATAGAACGCCCACCCGCCGCGCGAGGCATCCTTGACGTGCGCTTCCGTACCCGCAACATTCGTCTGCACGCGCCCGTCCTTGTTGATCGACACTTTAGTCTCAGAGTTCCGCAATTCCACAACTAGAACGGTCTTGTCCGGCCACGCTCCGCTCTTAAGAAATGCCTTGTACGCCGCGGAATCGACGAAGACGTTATCGAAAAAGGGATTTGTGGGAGGACGTTCATTCGGATACGTCATGCCGAGACCGGAACTGAGGAACACCCATTCGCGGTAATCCGGCATCAGCAGGTTGCCTTCCTTGCTGTATTGCAACGGACTCGCCGATTCCGCCAAAAGCGCTAAGCTCAATAACGGCGAGACTAAAGCGATTCGTTTCATTTACTGCTCCAAGTAAGGCTAAGATAGAGACGGAGAACTCTACTATCATGGCAGACTACGCACATCCCGAAGCGCTGGTATCCACCGAATGGGTCGCCCAGCACGCCAAAGATCCCCACGTCCGGGTCGTCGAAGTGGACGTGGATACGGCGGAATATTCCAAGGGCCACGTTTCCGGCGCGATCGCTTGGAACTGGACCACTCAGCTTTCCGACACCGTCCGCCGGGACATCCTTTCCAAGCATCAATTTGAAAAGCTGATGAGCGAGGCCGGCATCTCCAACTCCACCACCGTGGTTCTCTACGGCGACAATAACAACTGGTTCGCGGCATGGGCATTGTGGCAGATGAAGATGTACGGGCATAAGGATGTCCGGCTCATGAACGGCGGCCGCAAGAAGTGGCTGGCCGAGGGCCGGGACGTTTCAACCGATGTCCCCAGCATCGCCCCCGCGAGCTACACCGCCTCCGGCCCCGACAATGGCCTGCGCGCGTTTCTCGATCAGGTGCAGGCCGCAGTGGACGGAGGGCACACCGGTTTGGTCGACGTGCGCAGCCCCGCCGAATTTACCGGCGAGATCCTCGCGCCTCCCGGACTCCCCGAGACCTGCCAGCGCGGAGGCCATATTCCCGGCGCGCGCAGCATCCCGTGGAGCAAGGCTTGCAACGAGGACGGCACCTTCAAGTCTTACGACGAGCTGAAAGCTCTCTATGGCGGCGAAGGCATCGACGGCTCCAGACCCACCATCGCCTACTGCCGCATCGGAGAACGCTCCAGCCACACCTGGTTCGTGCTCACGTCCTTGCTTGGCTTCGATCACGTACGCAACTACGACGGCTCCTGGACCGAATGGGGCAATCTCGTCGGAGCTCCGGTGGAGCGCGGCGCGGCGCAGACCGCCAAAGCCTGAAATCATGCGGATCTAAATCATGAAAGTCGAAGAGCACCAGGAGCGCAAGCTCGAAATCGAAGGCTGGCCGGTGCATCTCACCAGCTACAGAATCGGCGAGGTGTTCCACTGCACCGCCGACAATGTCTCGCCCGGCGCGGCGTTGGCTCGCACCACCGGCGCCTCACGCGAGGAGGCCGAGAACAAGGCCGTTGAGCGCGCAACCGAACGTCTCGGCCGCACCAAGCGGCATCCCGTGTAACGATAGCGAAGCCGCATTTTGGCCACTGCCTCCACCATCCATGAGCCTTTAACCGGCCTTCGCCGGCTGGAGACCGTGGTGTTGCTGGGCTTGCTCACCGTCTTTGCTCCGCTCAGCATCGACATGTATCTGCCGGCGCTGCCCGCTCTCCAGATCTATTTTAAGGCCACCGAAGGCGCGATCCAGCTCACGCTGGCGTCGTTTTTCATCGGCTTCTCGCTGGGCCAGACGCTGTACGGCCCGCTCGCCGACCGCTTCGGCCGCAAACCTCCGTTGTACGTCGGAATGTTCGTGTTCACCCTGGCTTCCGGAGCCTGCGCGTTTGCCGCCTCGGTCCAGGCGCTCACGGCATTCCGGTTGTTGCAATCGCTGGGCGCCTGCGCCGGGTCGGTGATTTCGCGCGCCATGGTCCGCGATCTGTTTCCGCCCGAGGAAACGCGCCGCGTGTACTCGGCGCTGATTCTGGTAATGGGCGTCTCGCCTTTGGCCGCGCCTCTGCTGGGGGCGTATTTAATGACATGGTTCGGCTGGAAGTCGATCTTTCTTTCGGTGATGCTCGTCGGCGCGCTGGCCACCGTGGGACTGCATTTCCGGCTGCCCGAGTCTCTGCCCGCCGCGCGTCCGCTCTCGCTGGGCTACGTTTTCGCTACCTACCGCGGGCTCCTCGCCGACCGCTTCTTTCTGGGAGCCTCGCTCGCCACCGGATTCAGCTCCGCCGGAATGTTCGCCTACATCGCGGGATCGCCGTTCGTCTTCATCAATCTCTATGGAGTGAGACCCGATCGGTTCGCCTGGTTCTTCGGCGCGAATGCCGCCGCGGTTGTGATCGGAGCGCAGATTAACGGACGCCTCCTGCACGGCCATGCCCCGGAACGCGTGATGCGCATTGCCGCTTTCGTGCAAGCCGCCGCCGGCGTGTTGCTGATCGCCGCAACCCGCTTCACCAACCCCAGCCTGGCGAGCATCGCCCTCCCGCTCTTTCTATATCTGTGCACCATCGGCTTTGTATTCCCCAACGCGGTCGCCCTGGCGCTGGCGAACCACGGCCAGGTCGCGGGAATGGCTTCCGCGCTGCTGGGGACGCTCCAGTTCAGTATGGCCGCCATCGCCACGCTCGCGCTGGGAGCCATCGACAGCACCACCGCGCTTCCCATGTCCGCAATGATCTGCTTCTGCGGCGTGATGGGCGTGGCGATGCATCTGCTCCTGATGCGCGAGAGGAAGGAGGACGACACCCGAGCCTGAAGACGCGCGCCGCGCTTTCAGACTCGCGTTAGTTCCCTGGCGCTCCGGCCGATGGTGTAGTCCTCCAGCCGACAGGCCACACCGAAACCCAGTTGCCCTTTTGCTACAACGCGTACGACCTGTACTCGGCAGCGCAGGAACAAGTCGTCCTCTGGAACGGAGCCCATTTCGTCGCCAGGTATGAGCAATTCGCACTCTAGCCGATCATTAGGCGAAAATGGGCGATCCGAAAAACAGTAGAAGCTGTCACAGCTTATATCCTCCGTTTTCGTCTCGATTCTGGCCGCCTCTCCTGGTTGAAACAAAACCAGGGGAAGCACCAATCGCAGACGCGGATGACACCGGCGGTCATCGAGGCCAGTTCCCACACCGGATGTTGGCCAGTCGGCTTGTTCGGTCGGATCCAGAGTTTTCGCCATCATTTCGCCCTGCTCCTTTGTGGAACGATTTGTGGAATGATCAGCACGTGAAGTACCACGCTGAGGGCCGCCCATGTGGTGGATTCTCCGTAGGCTGTGTAGGGCATGGCAACTATTACCTACTCTTGGCAGTATCTTTTACGGAAACGGGTTTCAAACTTGCGCAACGTAACCGGTGTTCCGCGTCGCCAGAGCGCGACCGGCTTTGCCGGCTGAGCGTCTTGGAGCAACTGCCAGAGGGCCAACCAAAGGACGCGATGATCGCCCCCGGCCACGCGGATCGAATTCCGGCTAGCCCGCGGCTAATCTTTCCGCCCGAGCTTCCAGATACGTCCGGATCGCCTGATCCAGCGAGGGCATTGGCGCAATGCCCAGTGCCTCCGCCTTGGCGTTTGACAGGGCCGAGTATTTCGGCCGCCGCGCCGGCGTGCGGAACTCACGCTCCGTTGTGGCTTTGAGCGGTGGATTCAAACCCGCCGCGCGGAAGATCTTCCCCGCCCAGTCGAACCATGAAATGGGCGAGCCTCCGCCCAGATGGAAGATGCCGATCGCGCCGCGCTCCACCAGATCCGCCGTCCGAGCCGCCAGCGCAGGCGCGTACGTCGGCGATGCCGAGTGATCCTCCACCACCCGGATGGTTTGCCCATTCGCGGCGAGCCTGAGCATCATCTCGACGAAATTTCCCCGCGCCGTCCCCAGGCCCGCCGGTCCGTACACGCCGGAGGTGCGGATGATCAACGCCTGATCCAGGTACGCGCGCGCGTACAATTCCCCGGCTAGCTTGGATACCGCGTAAGCCCCCAGCGGATGCGTCTCGTCCTCTTCGCGATAGGCGCGGCCCGCCAAGCCGTCGAATACATAGTCGGTCGAGAAGTGCACCAGCTTCGCGTCCGTCTGCCGGCAAGCCATGGCCAGATTGCGCACCGCCAGCGCGTTCACCTGAAAGGCCGCCACCGGCTCTTTCTCGGCGATGTCCACCTGGTTGTAGGCGGCGGCGTTCAGCACGATCGCCGGATCGAACTGCGCCAGCGCCCGCTCCACCCGCGCCGCATCGGTGATGTCCACATTGGAGCGGTCCGTCGCTTCCACCTGGTAGCCGCGCGCTAAAAATTCCGCCCGCAATTCTGTGCCGAGTTGCCCGGCGCCTCCGAAAACCGCGATTTTTTTCACACTCTCATTATATGTAGCGGAGACGAATTTCCCTGAACGGTTCGCTCTCCCATCAAAGTCCGGTTCCGCTTTTCCAAGGACTGGAGGTCCTTCAACGAATGGCGCAGCGCCAGCCCAAGTCGGAATTCCTCACCCGCCTTATCGCACCGCACCACTTCGCCCAGCATCAGCATGTTTGTGGTTTCCACCTGCACGGGAGCTCCGCAGGCGATCGCGCCGACTAACTTAAGGGTCAAGCTGGTTCCCGAGATCTCCACGATCAACCCGTCGTGTGGCTCCCGGCCTGGTGCCAACTCGGTCACGATTACCCGTTCCTTGGCGGCTACGCGCGGCTCTGAACGTCGTTCCATGAGGGGCTTGTACATGCTTGGCTTATCGGGCCCGCAAGCAAGACTATGAGTGGAGCCGCGACCGCGAAGGAGCGGTCTCTAGCGGTAATGGAACGCCAGCCAGACGATTACGCCCACCGCGGCAGGCAGCAGGACTTCGGCCCAGTTGCGCCGCAAGAACCGGAACACCGGCCGGGGCCCTTGCCGTGTAGCGGGCGTCGAAGCCGGGTTGGGGCACAGCGAGGAAGCCAGGCGCGACCGCAATCCCGACGGCAATCCGTTCAGGGCCCGCAGGATCTCTTCTCTTCCCCGCCGGTCCGCAATCAGGATGGTGGCTGAATTAAAGCTATTGGTGGAGTCTTCCAGTTGTTTCCGCAGCCGCGGCGGCACGTCGTTCACCGAATGATACACGCGCGTCTTGCCGCCCTTGGCGATAAAGATTGTAGACGTTTTCACTGTCACGCGATTCATCGTGCCTTAACCTTCCACCAGCTTGGTGACGCGATCTCCGGACGCCGCCGGACGTAGCGGCAACCGTCCGCCCACCATGGCGGCGTGCTCCAGAACGATGTTGATGAATCCCAGAGCCGCCTTGGAAAGAGCCTTGTCTCTCCTATAGATTAATGCAACCTGGCGCACGATGGGCTCGGGCCCCAGCGAGATCGCCGCCAGCCTCCCGGCGGCCACCTCTTCGCGGCAGTGCGTCGCGGCCAGGAAACTCGCGCCCAGGCCGGTCATCACGAACCGCTTGATCATTTCGGTGGAATCCAGCTCCATGGACACGTTGATCTCGTCCGCCACCGGCTCCAGCCATGCCGTCAAACGGCTCCGCGTCGTTCCCGCCTTGGGCAGCAGCAGCGGCTCTCCGATCAGATCCGAAGGCAGAATCTCCTTTTTCGCGGCCAGCGGATGGCCGGGCGGCACAATCAGCTTGATCTCGTCGGAATGAATTTTCGCCACCTCCAGCCTCTTCTCCTTGACCGGAAGCTGCGTGATGCCGAAATCGGCTTGGTTATCCACCACCGCTTCCACCACGCGCGCGCCGTAGGAGCGGTCCACCAGAATTTCGACGTTCGGAAACAGCTTCTTGTACGCCAGGAACACCCGAGGCAGCACGTAGATACACGTAGCCTCGTTGGCCGCGATCACCAGTTCCCCGCGCGGCGTCCGTTCCAGTTCGCTGATCGCGTTCTGCGCGCGGCGGCGCAGTTCCAGGATCTGCTCGGCGTAATCGGCGAAGATCCTCCCCGCCGGCGTCAGCGCAATCTTGGTCCCCAGTCTCTCGAACAGCGGCGCGCTCAAATCCTGCTCCAGTTGCCGGACTTGCGCGCTCACCGCCGGCTGTGTCCGGAAACACGACTGCGCCGCCTTGGAGAAGCTCTTCAGGCGAACAATTTCCAAGAATGTATGGAGTTGATCTAGATCCATACCGTTGTCTACTCGGACCTAGCTTCTAGCATCGCATCTTTCTGGCCTCTGCGTGAAATGGCCCTACTTTTGCTTGCCTCTGTCTCTGGTCATGGTCCCGCTCCCTAGCGCAGTGGCTACGCGCCTTCTGCTAGACTGAAACGGCGATGAGAAACGCGGCCGGGATGATTTTCTGTGGCCTGGTCCTGACGGTCTCGGGTCTGCGTGCCCAAACGCCCCAGAACGTTCTGATCGTAGTCAACGACAATTCCCCCGTTTCCCGATCCATTGGGGAATATTACGCCCTGCGCCGCGCCATCCCGGCTCGCAATGTCTGCCACCTTCGCACCACCGCCGAGGAGGTCATACCCCGCTCCCAGTTCAACCTGGAGGTCGCCGCGCCGATCGCCGATTACCTCAAGAAGAACAATCTGGTGGAGAGCATTTTCTATATCGTGACCACGCTGGGCGTGCCCCTCAAAATCCCCGGGACCGACGGCCTGGGGGGCGACGAGGCCGCCGTCGACAGCGAGCTCACGCTGCTCTATTCCGATATCATGGGCGCCCCGCACCCCATCGCCGGCTCCGTCCCCAACCCCTTTTTCGGGCGAAGGAACGACAAATTCGCGCATCCCCAGTTCCCCATCTACCTGGTCACCCGGCTCGCTGCCTACGATTTCGATGAGGTCAAGAGAATGATCGACCGCTCTCTGCTCGCCGCCAACCACGGGAAATTCGTCATCGATCTTTCAACCAGCGGGTATCCCGACGGGGAGACCTGGCTTACGGATGCGGCTTCCCTCCTGCCCACCGATCGAGTGGTGCTGGACAAGACCTCTGGCGTTGTCTACGACCAAACCGACGTGATCGGGTACGCCAGTTGGGGGTCCAACGACAAGAACCGCCACCACCGTTTTACCGGCTTTCAGTGGCTGCCCGGCGCCATCATGACCGAGTACGTTTCCACCAACGCCCGCACTTTCGTCCGCCCGCCCGAGAACTGGACCATCAGCGACTGGAACTCTCCCCAGTTCTGGTTCGCCGGCAGCCCCCAAACCATGACTGCCGACTATATTCATGAGGGCGCCACCGGAGCCTCGGGCCACGTCTACGAGCCTTACCTTGCCATGAATCCCCGCCCCGATTTCCTTTTGCCGGCTTACTACCAGGGCCGCAACCTGGCCGACAGCTACTATCTCTCCATTCCGCGGCTGAGCTGGCAAAACGTCGTGGTCGGCGATCCTCTGTGTTCCCTCGGCAAGCCGTGAGGTAATCTGGTAACAGGCATGGATCGCAAGAAACGTCTCGATACAGGCGCCAACAAATTGTTGGATGTACTTGAGCGGCACTCCGAAGGATTGCGCGCTATGGAAGTCGATGCGAAATGGTCCGCGTTGGCCAAGGTGGTGGCTAAGGTCGAAACGCGTGCCAAGCGTCGAGAGCTTCCGAAAACTCCGGCGTCCCCTCGACCAGACCGAAAGCGCGTAGAGCCTCGATAAATTCCTCCTCGGTCGCCAAAGTTAACAACTTCCTGAGAAGAGCGAGCCGTTCCCTCTTCAGTCGGATCGTGCCTATGTCGATGGGCCGCCGTCCCCTTCGGCTTTCCTCCTTGACCACATCATCGAGATCACGGCTTTTTTCGTCATCCATGAAACGGTTATGATAGCGAAGTTCTCCTCATGAAAATCCTCATCCAGGAACTTCATCCCGGTGCGATTAGCCGCCTTCCCTCCGCGCCATCCCGCGGAGTATCGTGATGGAAGCCCATGCGCACCCAAGTCGGCATCGTCGGCGCCGGACCCGCCGGATTGTTCCTCTCGCACCTGTTGCATCTCGAGGGCATCGAATCCGTGGTGCTCGAAGCGCGCACCCGCCACTACATCGAGAACCGCGTTCGCGCCGGCGTCCTCGAATACAACACCGTCGAGCTGATGAAGAGTACCGGCCTCGGCGATCGCCTCCTGCGCGAAGGCCTGGTCCATCGCGGCGTCGAGTTCCGCTTTGCCGGCCGAGCCCATCGCATCGACTTTGAGCAGCTCACCGGCCGCTCCATCACCGTCTATGCCCAGCAGGAAGTCGTCAAGGATCTGGTCGCCGCCCGCCTCGCCGCCGGAGGCGAAATCGTATTTGAGGCCGAAGCGGAAGGCCTCGACGACATCGACGGCCTCCATCCGCGCATTCGCTACCGCCGCGATGGCGAGCAGCGCGAGCTTATCTGCGACTTCGTCGCCGGCTGTGACGGTTTCCACGGGGTCGCCCGCGCCGCCATCCCTCCCGGCGCGCTCACCATCTTCGAACGAGCGTATCCCTTTGCCTGGCTCGGCATCCTCGCACAATCGCCTCCGGCGTCGGAAGAGCTTATCTACGCCAATCACGACCGCGGCTTCGCCCTGCTCAGCATGCGCTCGCCGCAAATCTCGCGGCTCTATGTGCAATGCGAGCCGGATGAGGATCTCGCCCTATGGCCCAACGCCCGCATCTGGGAGGAGCTGCATACGCGTCTGAATCTCGGCGCCGAACTGATCGAGGGTCCCGTGTTGCAGAAGAACGTCGCTCCCATGCGCAGCTTCGTCGCTGAGCCCATGCGCTTCGGCAACTTGTTCCTGGCCGGCGATGCCGCCCATATCGTGCCCGCAACCGGAGCCAAGGGGCTGAACCTCGCGGTCGCCGATGTCCGCGTGCTCGCCGCCGGCTTGGCTGAGCATTACCGCCGCAAGCGCGCCCATGCAGGAAATGGGCTCCTGGACCGCTATTCCGCCATCTGCCTGCGCCACGCCTGGAAGGTCCAGCGCTTCTCCTGGTGGATGACCTCCCTGCTGCATCGCTTTCCCGATCACAACGCCTTCGACCATCGCCGTCAGCTCGCCGAGCTCGACTACCTCTGCGCTTCGCATGCCGCCGCGCAATCGCTTGCCGAGAACTATGTCGGCCTGGATGTGAATCTGAGCGATGTTAGTCTGGATTCGTGAAGCGGTTCCGCATCGTCGCCATCGGGCTTGCCGCCGTCGGTGGCCTGTACGCGTTCCAAAAGCCCTTTCGGGAATACATCAGCCAGGAAGGTTACAACGACTTCCCCAAGCCTCCCGATTATCTGGACAAGACCGACTTCGTCTTCGCCCGTATGATGTATCCGCAAGGCAACTGGGGCATCTTCGGCAGGTACTGGCGCTTCAACTATAAGGAAGGCAACAGCGCCTGGACCAACGACTATCCCCGCTCCGACCGCCATTTTGTCCTGGCCGTCCGCCGCTTGACCAACCTGGATGTTCGCTCCGTCGAACAGGCCGTCGATCCCTTCGACGGCGATGAAATCTTCAACTGGCCTTTCCTCTACTGCGCCGGTCCCGACCAGTGGAACTTCACCGAGGAGCAATATTCCAAGATTCGCGAATATCTCGCCCGCGGCGGCTTCATTCTCGGCGACGACTTCTGGGGCGCCAGCGATTGGGCCTACTTCCAGCGCAACATGGACCACTTGTTCCCCGGCCGCCCCATCACTGAGATCCCCGACCCCGATCCCATCTTCCACTCCGTCTTCGATCTGGAACAGCGCTACCAGGTTCCCGGGGAATGGAGCTTGGGCAGCCGCACTCCCTACCTGAACGGCGGCTCCGATCCGCACTGGCGCGCCATCTACGACGATAAAAACCGCATCACGCTGACCGTCCTGTTCAACCACGACACCGGCGATTCCTGGGAGTGGGCCGACGATCCCCGCTATCCCGAAAAATACTCCGCCCTGGGCATCCGCACCGGCATCAATTACATCGTCTACGCCATCACACACTGACGTGTACCTACAAAAGGCGTTACACTGATGCCGTACGAATGGGACGAAGCGAAGGACCGCAGCAACTTCGCGAAACATGGTTTGGATTTCGCGGATGCTGAAAGGGTGTTGACCGGACCCTGCTTCACTTTCGTAGATCGCCGCTTCGAATATGGAGAGGTGCGGCTGATCAGCTTGGGCCTGCTTGCCGGCCGAGCCGTTGTCGTGGCTCATACTCCGCGCGGCAACGACACCACGCGAATTATCTCCATGAGAAAGGCAAATGGACGTGAACAAAAAGTCTATCAAGAGCGACTTGGCGAGAATCGACCGCATGAAGGACACCGACATTGACTACTCCGATATCCCGCCCCTCGATGACGCTTTCTTCGCCAAAGCAACCCAAGTATGGCCCCCGGCCAAGCAACAACTCACCATCCGCCTGGATGCGGACGTGCTGAACTGGCTGAAGGCCAACGGCAGGGGTTATCAGACCCGTATCAATCGCATTCTGCGGGCCGCCATGGAGAGTCGCCCGCGCCCCACGGCGACGCCGAAGAAGAACACTCGGGCCCGCGACAAACCGGTCTCGCAGCCTGCTAAGTTTGGCAAGCGAAAAGTTCGTCAATGAAAAAGCCGATGTTCGAAGAACTACTGAGCAGCGTACGCGAAGCCGGAGTTACAGTGTCCAGCGGGAACATCACAGACGCTCGCGCGGCGTGTCCGGCGCTTGCCGCTTGCGAATCTGTTCGGCTGTCGGAAAGTCGCGCCAAGCCCCAGCCAGTGCGCGCACTGAAGCGGGCCATTCCTTCCGAACCCGCTGCCGCACCGCTTCTGCGATCCATTGGCTCTGAGAAACACCTGCCTGCTTCACCGCACCCTTGATGAGGGCCGCAGTTTCGTCGTCGAGATAAACGGTGATCTGCGCCATCGATCCAATGATACTGCCACCTATACTTTCGTTTCTTGCGCTTCCACGTAGGTCCTTAGCACCGCGTTAATACGAGTTTGGTATCCTCTCCCGTGCCGCCGGAACCACTCCATCACGTCGCGATCGAGGCGAATCGAAACGGCCTGCTTAGGCTCCGGGACGACCAGCTTCGCGCGCCGAAACCAAGCCCTATCCAGCTCCGGCGCGGCATCGGGGTCGGACCGTATGGCTCGGCGAACATCCGAGTCTTTGCGCTTGTCGAGCCGCTTCCAATCCGTTCTCGTCTCACTATCGCCCGCTCGGATAGATCGCGCTGTAGTACTCTTCCTGCTCCGCTTTGGTTGCTTTTCGGGCACTGATGATCCTCCTGCTGTTCCCTCTCCAGGTGTACACGACGATGACCACACGGCCTCTTGCCTCTCCGGACACGATCCATCGCTGCTCGCGTTCGTGCTGCTCGTCCGGAAGCTCCAAGTAGAGTCCGTTGAATATGCCGACCACGTCTTCAAAAGCAAGACCGTGTTTCCGAAGATTGATCGTGTCTTTCTTCGGGTCCCACTGGAACCTCAAGTGTTAGTATATACCTCTGTGTATACAGGAGGATCAGCGCTAAGGACTCGCTGATACCCTCCATCCCGCGTGGACGGCATTTAGCTAAGCTGAGCTAAGCTAAAGACTTGCTAGGTCGTCAAAGAGGAGCTCGCTATGAAAAAGCAGATGTTTGAAGAACTGCTGAGTAGCGTGCGCGAAGCCGGAGCAATTCTGCGCGGCGAGAAAGAGCCTCTGCCAACGGCTGCACCGCGGCTGGAGATCCGCCGCCAGCTTGCCGAAATCGACGGCAAAGCCGCGGAGATGATCCCTTGGCCAGATGCGCGCAAGCGCCTGAAGTCCCGGCCCAACTAAGGGGTGACTGCAAGCGGTCGCGCCCGAAACCTTTCCTATCTTCCACGGCCCGCAGACTGGCTCTGAAGCCGTCTCCTAAAGGAGAAGTCCTTCACAAAGGGTAAGGTGGAGCTACTTGGTAAGCCCTTCCAATTGGTTTGAGATGTCACGCAGGACGCGCATCTCTTCTTGGTGGCGAGTCTCCGTCGAAATGCTCTCGCGATGATTGTTATAGGTCGCGCAGATGACGCTAAGGATCGCGATCACAATCGTTACAACGATGGTTCTGCGGGCTACGCGCGTGGCCGTCTTTGCCTCTACCCCTGACTCAATGGAATTCTTGAGGGCTAGATTTGCGGTGTTGCATATGGCCTGCGTGAGTTCGGCCTGCTGCCGCTCTACGCTGACTAGTTGGGTCACTGTTTCCGTTAGTTCAGCCAGCTGGCGATTGGTCTCCCAGATCGGGTTCGGGGTTGGCTCCATTGGAGTGAGCGTGTCGTAATCCGCGAAGGCGCTCGGCGGGGACCCAATTGCGGCCGTAGGAATACACATGTTGTGAAGAGCCGCGCTAATGTCTTTGGTGAGTAGCGACGTCTGCGCAAAAGATCGCTTCAGTTCGTCGCCGACATTAAGTGCCGCCAGCTTTTCCGTCGCAAACGCCGCGGAGCCGATACCATCGAACATTCGTGTCTTCGCCGCATCGCCGAAATCAAACCCCGCGAGCCCCTCCGTCATTAGCGCCGCAGAGCCTTCACCTTCGGACAAACGCTTCAACCGGCCGTCGCCGATACTGAGCGCCGCCCACCTCTCGGTCGCCGTTGCCGCGGAACCGACACCATTGAGCAATCGCGTCCTCGCTGCATCGCCGAAATCAAATCCCGCGAGCTTCTTCGTCAGCAGCGCCGCAGAGCCTACACCCTCGGACAAACGCTTCCACCGGTCGTCGCTGACAAGGGCAAGCTTCTCCATCTGCGCCGCGACAGAGCTAGTACCCTCAATTGATCGCTTCAGTTCGTTGTTCATATCGAGGGGAAACCTCCCTGCCCCTAATCGCCCACGGCCCCCCCTAACTACACCCGCTCGTCGACCCACAATTCCCGCACTTATAACAGCTCCCGTTGCGGGTCATGATGCCGCCGCATTCGGAGCACGTGGGGGCGTCGCTGACGGATGGTGCGAACAATTCCTGCTGCGGCTGCGGCTCGGTGGCGCGCAGCTTGGGAGCCTCGCCCGCCTCTCCCGCCGCGTACTCCGGACCCAGGAACTTCGCGCCCAGCCAGCGGAAGATGTAGTCCATGATCGACTTCGCATACGGCACCGTCGGGTTGCCCGTCCACCCGCTCGGCTCAAACCGCACATGGCTGAACTTGTCAACGAAGAACTTCAGCGGCACGCCGTATTGCAGCGCGTAGCTCACCGCCGTGGCGAAGCTGTCCATCAGGCCCGAAATGGTCGAGCCTTCCTTCGCCATGGTGACGAATAACTCGCCCGGCGTCCCGTCTTCGTACAGGCCCACGGTCAGATAGCCCTCGTGCCCGCCAATCGAAAACTTGTGCGTCACCGAATTCCGCTCCGGCGGCAGCTTTCGCCGCACCGGCTGATAGACGATCTTTTCGACAACGCGCTCTACCACACCGGGCGCGGCCAAGGCTGGGGCGGAAGCCGCTTTCGCGCCCTTCGCCGTCCCTGAGCTCAAGGGCTGCACGCGTTTCGAATTGTCCCGGTAAATCGCCACCGCCTTCAGCCCCAGCTTCCAGCTTTCGATGTAGGCGTTCATGACGTCTTCCACCGTCGATTCCTCGGGCATGTTGATGGTCTTCGAAATCGCGCCGGAGATGAACGGCTGCACCGAGGCCATCATCTTCACGTGGCCCATGTAGTAAATCGACCGAGCGCCGTTCTGCGGCCGGAAGCTGCAATCGAACACCGGCAAGTGCTCCGGCTTCAGCTCCGGAGCGCCCTCGATGGTGCCGGTCGCATCCACGTGATCCACAATCGCGTTGACCTGGTTTTCGGTGTAGCCCAGCTTGATCAGCGCGCTCGGCACCGTCTGGTTGACGATCTTGATCACGCCGCCGCCCACCAGCTTCTTGTACTTCACCAGCGCCAACTCCGGTTCAATGCCGGTGGTGTCGCAATCCATCATGAAGCCGATGGTGCCGGTGGGCGCCAGCACCGTGGTCTGCGCGTTGCGGTAGCCGGCCGAGCGTCCCAGCGTCAGCGCTTCTTCCCAGCATTGCTTGGCGCTCTCGAAGACCCCCGCCGGAACCAGTCTGCTGTCGATATCCAGCGTCGCGTCGCGATGCATCCGGATCACGCCCAGGAACGGCTCTTCGTTGATCGCGTAGCCCGCGCACGGCCCCGCGGCTTCATTGGCGATGCGCGCGCTGGTCAGGTACGCCTGGCCGCAGATGATCGCCGTCAGCGAAGCCGCCCACGCCCGCCCCTGCTCGGAATCGTAGGGAATGCCCATCCACATCAGCAGCGCGCCCAGGTTCGCATACCCCAGGCCCAGCGGCCGGAAATCGTGCGAATTCTTGGCGATCTTCTCGGTGGGATATGCCGCGTTGTCCACGATGATTTCCTGCGCCAGGATCACCGTATCCACCGCGTGCCGGTACGCTTCCACGTCGAACTGCCCGTCGGCGCCCACGAACTTCATCAGGTTCAGCGACGCCAGGTTGCACGCCGAATCGTCCAGGAACATGTATTCCGAGCACGGATTCGACGCGTTGATCCGCGCTGTGTTCTTCGAGGTGTGCCAGCGGTTCACCGTGGTGTCGAACTGCATGCCCGGATCGCCGCACTGGTGCGTCGCCTCCGCGATTTGGCGCATCAGGCCGCGAGCCTTGTAGCGTTTCACCGCCTGCCCCGCCACGCGCGATTTGGTCCACCAGTCGTCGTCCTGCTCCACCGCTTCCATGAATTCGTCGGTGGCGCGCACGCTGTTGTTGGCGTTCTGAAAGAAGATCGACCCGTACGCATCGCCGTCGAGCGAGGAATCGTAGCCCGCGTCGATCAGCGTCTGCGCCTTCTTCTCTTCCTTGGCCTTGCACCAGATGAACGGCTCGATGTCGGGATGATCCGCATTCAGGATCACCATCTTGGCCGCGCGCCGCGTCTTACCCCCGCTCTTGATCACGCCCGCGAATGCGTCGAAGCCTTTCATGAAGCTCAGCGGCCCGGAAGCCCGCCCACCGCCCGAAAGGATTCCGTCTTCTTCCCGCAGCGTCGAAAGATTCGTGCCTGAGCCGGAGCCCCACTTGAACAGCATCCCCTCCGTCTTGGCCAGATCCAGAATCGACTCCAGCGTGTCACCCACCGAATTGATGAAGCACGCCGAGCACTGCGGCCTCCGCTCCCCCGGCTCTAGCTTCTTGATGGCGTTCGTCGCGTCGTCGTAATACCAGCCGTAGCCCCGCGGCTCCTTCACACCCACGTTGAACCACACCGGCGAGTTGAAGCACGCCTTCTGCGTCAGCGTCAGGTGCGTCAGCTCGTCGCGGAAATTGGCCGCGTCCTGCACCGTGCGGAAGTAGCGCTGGTGCACGCCCCAATCCGTGATCGTGTCCACCACCCTGCCGATGAGTTGCCGCACGCTGTTCTCGCGGTCCGGCGCCCCCGCCTTGCCGTAGAAATACTTGCTCACCACGATGTTCGTCGCCGTCTGCGACCAGTCCGCCGGGACCTCCACGTCGCGCTGCTCGAAAATCACCGCCCCCTTGTCGTTGCCGATGGAGGCCGTGCGCAGCTCCCACGCAACTTCGTCATAAGGGGTTTTTCCGGTCTCCAGTTTGGCAGTGAAGTACCGGGGAAACGCGACTCCCACTCGATCCGCCACCGGCACCGGCCGGCGAATGTCTAACTTCATCGCGACACCTACACCTAATTGTCCCATGTTCCCTCTCTCCGTCAGAAACGCGACTAGAGCCGCATGCTGGCAATCATGACCCAAGATGTGGTGTGTGTCAATCATTTTAATCTATATCTAGTGCGCCGTGCTCTGGGCGGTTTCAAACAAATATATCGATCCAGATAGACAATGCGGTGATCGGCGTGGTATGATGAGGCATGGCTTGGCGAATCAGCCACTTGCAAGCGCTTGAAGCGGAAAGCATTCACATCATCCGTGAGGTCGCTGCCGAATTCCAGCGTCCGGTGATGCTTTACAGCATCGGCAAGGATTCCTCCGTAATGGTGCGCCTGGCGCAGAAGGCGTTTTACCCCGGCCCCATCCCGTTCCCCCTCCTGCACGTCGACACAACCTACAAGTTTAAGGAAATGATCGAGTTCCGGGATACCTTTGCAGCCGGCCTGGGAGTCAAGCTGATCGTCCATTCCAACACGGCCGCCCTCGAAGCCGGCGCGAATCCGTTCCGGCTGGGGACTGAGCGTTGCTGCGGGCTGCTCAAGACCCAGTCTCTTCTCGACGCATTGCGCGAAGGCAATTACGACGCCGCTTTCGGTGGGGCACGGCGCGACGAGGAGAAATCCCGCGCCAAGGAGCGCATCTTCTCCTTCCGCGACCGTCTGGGCCAGTGGGATCCCAAGAACCAGCGCCCGGAGTTGTGGAACATTTTCAATAGCCGCGTCGAGCCCGGGGAAAGCATCCGCGTCTTCCCGCTTTCCAACTGGACCGAATTGGACGTTTGGCAGTACATTCACGTCGAGCGCATTCCCATCGTGCCTTTGTATTACGCCAAGGAGCGTAGGATGCTGGTGCGCGGCCATTCGCTCATTATGCCGGAGCAGGATTTCGTCCAGCCTCAGCCCGGCGACAAGTTTGAAAACGTGATGTGCCGCATGCGCTCACTGGGCTGCTCGCCCTGCACCGGCGCCATCCGTTCCGATGCCGATTCGATCCCCAAGATCATCGCCGAGCTGGTCACCGTCCGTAATTCCGAGCGTGAGAACCGCGTCATCGACCATGACCGGGAAGGCTCCATGGAATTGAAGAAACGCGAGGGGTATTTCTAACGTGTCCTTACCCGCGCTCATCCAAGGTGAGAATCCGCAGAACGGCCACTTCGACATTCAGGAATTCCTGGACAAGGAGCAGTCCAAGGACCTGCTGCGCCTGACCACCGCCGGCAGCGTCGATGACGGCAAATCCACGCTGATCGGGCGCATGCTGCACGACGCCCGCGGCGCCTATGAAGACCAGTTGAAATCCGCCCACCGCGGCGGACAGATCGACTTCGCCCTGCTCACCGATGGCCTGCGCGCCGAGCGGGAGCAAGGCATCACCATCGACGTCGCTTATCGTTACTTCGCCACGCCCCGGCGCAAATTCATCCTGGCGGACACGCCCGGGCATGAGCAGTACACCCGCAACATGGCCACCGGCGCGTCCACCGCCGAGCTCGCCATCATTCTGTGCGACGCTTCCCGCGGCCTCACCACCCAGTCCCGCCGCCACGCCTACATCGCCGCGCTGCTGGGCATCCCGCGTTTCGTCATCGCCGTAAATAAGATGGACCTGGTGGACTTCAGCCAGGACGTCTTCAAGGAAATCTGCGCCGAGTTTGCTCCGTTCCTTCAGAACGCCAGCGCGCGCGATCCTTACTTCCTGCCTTTGAGCGCGCTCAAAGGCGATAACGTAGTCGATCGCAGCCGCAGGATGCCCTGGTTTACCGGCCCCAGCCTGCTCGAGTATCTGGAAACCGTCGACACGCGCACGTTTTCTCTGGAAGCCCCTTTTCGAATGGCCGTCCAAGGAGTGCTCCGCCCGGACCAGACTTTCCGAGGCTACACCGGCCAGATCGCTTCCGGAATCATTCGCCCCGGCGATGAAGTCTTGGCGCTGCCGAGTGGCCGCCGCACCCGCGTGCGCCGCATCGTGACCTTCGACGGCGATCTGGAAGAGGCCTTCGCTCCGTTGTCCGTCACGCTGACGCTCGATGACGAAATCGACATCGGCCGCGGCGACATCATCGCCGCCGGCGAGCCCCCGCAAAGCGCGCGCACCTTCGATTCCACCATGGTCTGGTTCGACGAAAGGCCGCTCGATACGGCCCGCCATTATCTGGTCAAGCACGCCTCCCACGTGGTTCCGGCACATGTCGAGGCGGTGCGCCATCGCCTGAATATCGTGTCGCTCGAAACCGAATCCGCGCACAGCCTGTCGATGAACGAAGTCGGCGTCGTGCGCATCGCCACCTCGCGCGATCTGTTCATCGACCGCTACGTGGACAATCGCCTCACCGGCAGTTTCATCCTGATCGACCGGGAGACTAACTCGACCGCCGCGGCCGGCATGATCCTCTCGCGCGCCCGCAACGCCGCCGAAAACGCAGCCGACCGGTTGGCCCGTCTGGTCCGCAGCTTCGTTCCCGCCGGAGCGCTGCTGAACCTTCCGCCCGATGATGTCGAGGCTACCGAAGAATTGCGCAAACGCCTTCAAGGAGTTTGGGATGAGTGACGAAAAAACGCAGGCCGCCCAAGAGCTCATCGCCTCGGTTCTAGCCAAAGGCGGCGGAGCCACCAGAGCCGCTGTCACCTCCAGCTTTCAGCACGAATGTGTCGCGCTGGTACACATGATCGTCCAGCAGGTTCCCAACATCCCCGTGCTGTTTCTCGAAACCGGCTATCATTTCCCGGAGACGCTGGCCTATCGCGACAAGATCGCAGCCCAGTGGAAGTTGAACCTCCGCAATCTCGAGGCCCCGCAGAGCGTCGCGGATCAGGAAGCCCAATTCGGCATTCTCAATCAGACCGCTCCCGATCAATGCTGCAAGCTGCGCAAAGTGGGACCGCTCTTTGCCGGCCTCGCCGATTACGACGTTTGGTTCACCGCGCTGCGCCGCGAGCAATCGCCCACGCGAGCCAATCTCCAGGAGATCGAGCCGTTCAAACTGCCCGGCGGCAAGACTCTTCAAAAGGTTAGCCCACTCGCCGGTTGGACGGTGCGGGAAGTCTGGGGCTATCTCAACCGCCACGGCATTGAATACCTGCCGCTCTACGATCGGGGCTACACCAGCATCGGATGCCAGCCCTGCACCGCTCTGCCGATTAACGCCGACGACCTCCGCTCCGGCCGCTGGCAGGGCAAGGGCAAGCTGGAGTGCGGCATTCACATTCAGGCTGAGTAAACCTCCATGGAAATCGCGCTCGGCTTCATCATCGCCGTTTTCATCGCGTTGACCGGTGTGGGCGCGGGATCGCTCACTACTCCGCTGCTGCTTCTGCTGGTGAGACTGCCGGTCAAGGAGTGCGTCGGTACGGCGCTGATCTTCGCGACCGTGGTGAAGGTCGTCACGGTACCCAGCTACCTCGCACGCGGGCAGGTCAACTGGCGCGTGTTCGCCTACTTGACGGCGGCCGGACTGCCGGGCGTGATTGGCGGAGCGTTCCTGATGAAGAAGCTCCCCACCGATCTCGTTATGGGCTGCGTGGGACTTACGATCGCCAGCATCACGCTGGTGAACCTGTTTCGCTTCGCGCACGTGGTCCAGCATGACCGTACACGTTGGCTCGGTCCGCTCGGATTGCTGATCGGGCTTGAAATGGGCTTTTCCTCCGCCGGCGCCGGAGCCATTGGCGCTCTGGCGATGATGAGCCTCACCACTCTCTCCACTGCGGAGATCGTGGGCACGAACCTGACCTTCGGGCTAGCCCTGTCGGCCGTGGGAGGCCTGATTCACGCCGGCCTGGGCGATGTGAATACCGCCGTCTTGTGGAAACTATTGATCGGCGGCGTGGCTGGCGCGCTCGCCGGAGCCTCTCTCGCGTCCCATGTAGGGTCGAAGAAGCTGCGCTTCGCGTTGTGCCTGGCGCTGGTGTACATCGGCGGCCAGCTCTCCTGGACCAGCTTCTCTAAGATGTACTCGGGCAGCGTAAGCGCCGCAGGACCGGCAAGCTCCGCGACCCCTACTCCCGCCACAAAATAAATCCACAAAATAAATCCGCCTTCCCGCCCGGAATCCCTGGGTGTATACTACAGCCACCCTTCATGAAGGCGACCCTACTCGCCGCGTTGACGTTTTGCGGCGCTGCGGTTGTGCTCGCGCAAAGTTCCGATCAAGACGCCACAGATCAAAACATAGAACCAGCCGGGCTGATCGATCCGGCGCCACCGGTTTCTTCCACGCCCGCCTACATTCCGCTCACCCTCGGGCAGAAGTACTTGTATTCACTGGGCGAGATTATCGGTCCCGACCGCTTGGTCGCCCTCGGCGCGCACGCGGCTTTGGACCAGATGGACGTCCATCCGGCGCAATGGGGCCAGCACCCGGAGTCCCTCGCGATTCGCTTCGCCTCCTATTTCGGCGAAAGCCTCCTCAAGCGCAACATTGAATTCGGCGTCCGCGCTGTTGACCACGAGGACCCGCGCTATTTTCGATTGGGGCGCGGCCGCCCCTGGACTCGCGTCGGCCACGCTGTGTTCCACACGTTTGTCGTGCACAACGACCGCGGCGGATGGATGCCGGCGTACAGCCTCCCGGTGGAGGCCTTCGGGACGCCGTTCCTGGTGCGGGAATGGCGGCCGGAGCGATTTCATACGTGGACCACGCTCGACGCCGGAACCCTGAACGTCGGCATCGATATGGGCGCAAACATCCTGCGGGAATTCTGGCCGGACATGAGGAAGGCACTGCCAAACTGGTTTACGCGCAACAACCCGTTCCTACCCGCCGCCGGCAATTAAGGCAGCGAGCCGGTTAGATCGCCTCAGAATAACGGTTCCAGGTATTTCTTCAACCTCGCAAGCGCTGCTTCCAGTGTGCCCCGATCGGACGCATAACAGAGCCGGAGGCTGCCTTCGCCCCCGGCTCCGAAAGCCACGCCCGGCGCGAGCCCGACCTTGGTCTCCAGGAGCAGGCGTTTGCAAAACGCGAAGGAATCGTCGAGGTTGTCAATTCGCGGGAAGAGGTAGAACGCTCCCTCGGGAACGGGAACCGTCACGCCAGGCATCGAGCCCAGCGCGGCGAGACACAGATCGCGGTTCTCGCGCAGACGCGCGGACATTTCGCGCAACGACGGCTCACCGTGGGCGAGCGCGGCCTCGCCGGCCTTCTGCACGAAGGCAACCGGGCAGGAGACCATGAACTCATTAAGCTGCGAGGCGCGCGCGATCAAGTCCCGCCGCCCGGCCAGCCATCCCAGACGCCAGCCGGTCATGCACCAAGCCTTCGAGAAGGATTGGATCACGACGACGGCGTCGTCGCGGGTGCATTTGCGCAGGATCGAGGGCGAGGCTATGACATCCGATAAACTCTGCCCGTAGTACAGGCGCTCGTAGACCTCGTCGGCGGCCAGCCACAAATGGTGGCGGCGCGCGAACTCGAGCAGGCGCTCCTGATCCCGCTCCGTTGCGACCCATCCCAAGGGGTTCGACGGCGAGGTATACAACAATACGCGCGTGCGCGCAGTGACGGCGGATTCCAGCGCGTCGAAGTCGATCGCATAAGCGCCGTCGACCAGCGGTTGTGGGATCTGTTTCACCACGGCATGCGACATTTGCAGAATCGCGGAGCCGTTGGGCCAGGCGGGCGTGAGCACCAGCGCTTCGTCGCCGGGATTCACCAGGCAGCGCAAACAAACGCTGAGTCCCTGAACACCGGAAGCGGTGACGGCGATCTCCGAGCCAGGATCGAGCTCGACGCCGTGCAACTGGCAGTGATAGCGCGCCAGCGCCTGGCGCAGCGAAAGAAGCCCCGCGTTTTCGGTGTAGTAGGTGTAGCCTTGGGCCAGCGCCTCTTGCGCAGCCTGTTTGATGAAGGCCGGAGTGGGCAGGTTGGATTCGCCGAAATACAGCTTGTATACGCCGTCCATTCGCATGGCGATCTCAGCGATCTCGCGGACCCGGGAGTAAGGGACGGCGAGCGCGGATGCGGAGACGGAGGCGGGCATGGTAAGTTTCAGTCTACGAGCTTCGAAGACACACAACAAAACCCGTTTCACGGAAATCCAGATGTCGCCGCGGCGCTGGAGGAAATGATCCGCGGCAAGAGAATTCCGCAGACGCTGTTGTTCTCCGGGCCCGAAGGCGTCGGCAAAGCCACTCTGGCGCGGCGTTTTGGCGCGGCGCTGCTGGGCCAAGCTGGGCACCAACATGACGCGCACAAAATCGAGCAGGACGACTTGAGCCTGGAGTCCAACGCTGCGCTGATCGCCGAGCGCGAGAAATGGACCTCGGACAAGCGCAACGAAGATCCGCTGGTGTTTTCCTCGCACCCGGATTTCGCCACCTTCGCGCCGGACGGGCCGCTGCGGCAGATCACCATTTCGCAGATGCGGCTGTTGAAGGAGCGCGCGCCGCTGAAGCCGTTGCGGGGAGCCTGGAAGGTGTTTCTGATCGACGCCATCGACAGGGCCAATGAACAGGCGGCCAACTCCCTGCTCAAGACGCTGGAGGAGCCGCCGCCGCATCTGCTGCTGATCCTGACCGCGCGCAACGCTTACGATCTGCTGCCGACGATTCGCTCGCGTGCGGTTCCGTTTTACTTCGGGCGGTTGAATGAGGCGCAGATGCGGGCGTTTCTGGCGTCGCGCAAGGTGGCCTCGCGCAATTTGGATGACACGGAGCGGAGGCTCGCGCTATCGGAAGGCTCGCCGGGCATGGCCGTTTCGCTGGATCTGGAGGCGTACGATCGCAGGCGCGGCGCGATGCTCGCTCTGCTCAAAGTCGCGGGAGGGCTGGAGCCCTTCAGCGCGTGGATGAAGCATTCCGAATCGATCGCGGCCAGGCGCACGGAAAAGATCGAGTTGTACCTGGAAGTGCTGTACGCGCTGCTGGGAGACGTGGCGCGGCTGGCGCACGGCGTTGCGGAAGTCCGCAATCGGGACGTCGTGGGCGAGCTGCGGGCGCTCGCCGGCAAGGTTTCCTTCGAGTGGCTGAGGGCGGCGGTGGAGCGCGTGGATGAACTGGTGGAACTGGCGCGGCGCAACATCCAAAAATCGCTGGCGCTGGACGCCTTCGCCGTCCAATTGCGCTCCCGCTAGCGCTGTGCTATCCAAGAGTTAAAGCCTTTCATTCCTCAAGGAGCAGCGCAAGTGGACCCCGCAAACCGTAGGCTGATCCGCCCCTCTATCAACGAAGTGAAGGAACAGAGAAGCCCCGCCCCCATCCGGAAGGAGGGACCGCCCAAGAAGGTCTCGCCGCCGGAACAAACCAACGCCGAGAATTTTTACTACCTCAAGCAGATGCAGGCCAAAACGCCCATGACCATCGTGCTGAAGGATGGCGAGACGCTCAAGGGCATCATCGAGTGGTACGACAGAACCTGCCTGAAGGTGAACCGCGAGGGTGAGCCGAACCTGCTGGTATACAAATCCAACATCAAGTACATGTACAAAGCCTGAGTTGCAGCTTGGTCGCGACGACAAGGCCGGTCGCGGCGCGGTAGGGCCGTTTGGTTGCAAGAAGCAGGGCTTCTTCCTACACCTGGCGCGGCGCCGGAGTTCGATGGCTGATCATGCTCACCGATCAAGTGAAGAACCTCCGGCGCGGCCTGGACCTTGCACCATCCGCCATGGACATCCGGAAACTGTTTCCAATGTTTGCTCCCGCCAGCTTTTTTATGGGCGGGAAATGGCCGGGACCGTCTGAAACGCTGGCAGCCAGCGGCGTGGGACTGACCTGGGCGCTGGATCTCGAGGGCGGCGGGATGCGCTACCTGGACCGGCCGATGTGCGCGCATTGGGAAGGTAAGAAGCTCGACTGGAGAGCGGAGGCACTGGCCAACATTCGGGCGGCGACTGCCGACGTCTTCACCCATCGGGTCGGCCGAAAAGCCGGGAACGGAATCTTTGCCGGAGTGATGATGCACCCTGACGGCTGGGGACCCTCGCGGCTATTGTTGCGCGAAGCGCTGGAGGAGGCCTTCCCGGAAGGGTATCGAGTCGCCATGCCGGAAATGAGTTGTGGTCTGGCGGTTTCGCGGCGCCTGGATCGCGAGGAAGAGGCCTACGTGAAGGGCCTCGTGGCGCAGTGTCTACAGAACGGCACCCGGCCGCTGGCGCCAGGAATTTTCGAAGCTCACGAAATTCTGCCTAAGGATATGCAGACAAGTCCCGGTTCATGAGGTAGCTCTCGACAAAGGCGCGGGCCTGGCGCAGGAGCAAGTAGCCGGCGGGCGCGTCCACAGGCACCGCCGCTTCGGCGGCCGGAAAATCGGCGATCTGAAATTCAAGTGCTCCGTGGCTCAGCGGGGCGTGGTCCTTTTCGAAGACATAGACGACTCGCAGAGGCCCCCCGCGATCCTCGGCGACGACGGAAAAGCGTACGGCGTCGGCGGCGCTGGAGACGGGGAAGTGCTCGCACAGGCCGCGAGCGTAGCCGCGATTGCACAGCTCGCGCTGGTGCTCTTCCGAGGGCGCGTGCGTTGGGCCGGAGGGCGAGTTGCAAAACCCGACATAGGGGTCTCCCAATGGCAGCCTGGGACGGTGCGTCCAGGGACCGGGCTCCAGCCGCCGCTGGGGGTCGAAAAACGGACAGGCCATGCCGGTATCCTAACAGACCGCACAGGGCCGGCTCTGCCCTCCAAAGGTCCAGGAACTCGCAAGCCTTCCGCCGAGCCAGGCTCCGTTGTGCGGGCGAGTTCCTTAAGAAGCGGTATCCTTACAGTTTGGAAGCGGCAACATTGGAAACAACACGCATTGACATCTTGAAGCAATTGCTGGAGCAGAACCCCGGGAGCACCTTCGCCCGCTACGGCTTGGCGATGGAGTATGTGAAGGCCGGAGAGCTGGAAACGGCAGTAGCCGAGTTCCAGGCAATTGCGGCGGCGGATCCGGCCTACTCGGCCGCGTACTTTCATGGAGGGCAGACGCTTGAGAAGCTGGGCCGGCTGAGCGACGCCCGCAGATTTTACCGGGAGGGAATCGCCAAGACCCGCGATGAGCACGCACGCTCGGAAATGCAGTCGGCGTTGGATGTGTTGGGGCCGGATGTCTAGATATACTAGGGAACGACGCTCTAGGGGGGCATATTAGAAAGCCAGGGATGTTCATGCGCTATGCTGGGCTCGCCGTCATTGGCGCGCTTGCCGTAGTTGTGCCGCAAGACGCATTGGCGCAAGTCAGTAAGCAGTCCACGGGCCAACTGGACGCCAATCCCACGCTCTTTGTGGTGCTGGCCGCGGCCAATGCCGTGGGATACGATGCGGGAATCGATTCGCCCAGCAACAACCCCTTGCGCGCGATGGTGCGCGACCGGCTGGCCAAACAGAAACTGACCTCAATTGGGCTGTTGCGGGCGCTGCTGCGCGACGCCCGTCCCCGGGACCCGGCAGAGGAGCTGAACCGTTACATCGAGTTCTCGATTTTGTCGGCTGGACCCCCGGATTTCAAACCCGCGCGCTCGGACCTGCCCCGTCCGGCCGATTTGGCAGGTCTGGATGAGCTGCCGTCGCGGCTGGCGGAATTCTATAAGGAAGCTCACTTGGACGAGCTGTGGCGTGAGCTTCAGCCCCAATACGACAGCCTCATCGAGGAGTTTGGGCCGCCGGTCCGGCGCGCGTTGCTCGAAGCCAACGGATATCTTCGCAACGACACCAGCGGATATCTGGGTCACCGTTTTCTGGTGTGGGTAGAGCCGCTGGGCGCGCCCAACCAGGTTCAGGCGTTCAGTTACATGGACGACTACAACGTCGTGGTTACGCCCTTCGCCGCCGTGCCTTCCGACGATATCCGTCACGCCTACCTGCACTACCTGCTGGAACCGATCGCCATCAAGTACTCGGCCGAGATCAAGACCAAGGCGGCGCTGTACAACTATGCGCAAAATGCGCCGCTGGTAGCCGAGGCCTACACGCGAGACCAATTTGTCGAACTGGCAACGGAGTGCTTCATCAAGGCTGTGGAAAGCCGGATTGCGCGCAAGCCGGCACTGGTGGATCAGGCCTTGCGGGAGGGATATGTGCTCACGCCGGCCTTTGCGGAGCAGCTGGTGGCCTATGAAAACCAGGAAACCTCCATGCGCGTGTATTTCCCCGACCTGGTGGAAAAGATCGACGTGAAGCGCGAGCAGAAACGCCTGGCAAGCGTGCAGTTCGCGACGGAGCGGGCGGTGCGGACGGTGCATATCGCGGTTCCCGCGCCCGCGCCTCCGCCGGCGTTGACCGGCGCGGCGAAGACTCTGGACGACGCCGAAAAGATGTTCGCCGAGCACTTTTCTTCGGATCGCAAGATGACCCCCGCCAAGGATCTGTATCTCCAGGCTCTTCAGGAAACCGACCTGAATCCGATGCACGCAAAAGCGTATTATGGTTTAGCGCGTGTCGCTTTGGTGGAGAACGACCCAGACACTGCGGAACGTTTGTTCCATAAGGTTCTGGAGTTGGATCCCGATCCGGGCACCAAGTCGTGGAGCCTGCTTTACTTGGGAAGGCTGTCGGATAACATGCAAGGCGGCCGCGGGCAGGCGCAGGAATTTTATAAGGCGGTTTTGGCTGTCGCGGGTGTGCCGGACCAGGTGCGCCAAGCGGCGGAGCAAGGTCTCAAGCAGGCATATACAAACAAGAAATAAGCGTAAGGAGTTCAGGATGAAAACGACAGCATTTGCGGCGATCGTCGGGCTAGCCGGCGCGGCAGTCTTCCTTGTGGCGCCAGGCCTTTTGGCCCAAGATGCGGCCAAGCAGCCGCCCACAGTGGTCGTACCCAAGGGCAAAACGGTTTCGGCGAAGGAAGCCGCCGCGATCAAGAAGATATCCGATGCCAAGACCCCGGACGAGAGGATCGCCGCGGTTGAGAGTCTGATCACCAATTTCGCGGACACCAGCTTCAAGGGCGCCGCGCTCTACGAAGCCGCGGAAGCCGCGGATCAGAAACAGGACTACGTCAAGGCGGTCACTTACGGCGACCTTTCCATCGAAGCCGATCCCAAGGCGGGGACCGCCATGAACGCCATGCTGCTGGTGGCGGGCGAGCTGGCACAGCATACGCGCGAATTCGACGTGGACCGGGAAGATAAGCTCGGCAAGGCGGAGAAGTACGTCAATGAAGCCTTGGCTATGCTTCCCACCATCACGAAGCCGGAAGGCGTGAAGATTTCGGACGCCGATTGGGAGGCCTTCAGGAAGGACAAAACCTCGGAGGCCCATCGGGACCTTGGCCTGATCGCGACGGCTCGCAAGAAATGGGATGTGGCGGTAACCGAGTTCAAGCTGGCCGTGGATGGGTCGTCGGTTCCGGATTCAGTACTGATGGCGCGGCTGGGGAACGCCTACAACGAGAACAAGAATTACGCCGACGCCCAAGCGATTCTCAAGAAGGCGCAAGCCATGCCCAATCTCAATCCGAGCGTGAAGGCGTTCGTGGATCAGGAGGAGAAGCGGGCAGAGACGGGCCTCAAGGGCGCCAAGTAGCGGCGGTGCTGAAAACACCTGTGGGACCAAGGGCCGCCGATCGACCACCGGGCTGCTAGAGGGACTCGACTTATCTCATGGGTGTAGATCTGTGGGTGTAGATCTGGGGGTCCTCGAACGAAAACTAGGGCACTCGTTCCACGACCGGGAGTTGCTGGAGCGGGCCCTGACACACACGTCTCACATTTACGAACAGCCCTCGATCGGCCCGCCCGTGGGAGATAACGAGCAGCTAGAATTCCTGGGCGACGCGATCTTGGGGTTCGCGGTCAGCGAGTATCTGGTTCGCCACAATCCAGGCTATCCCGAGGGCCGTCTTTCCAAACTCAAGGCGCACCTGGTAAGCGCGGTTCGCTTGCACGAAGTGGCACAAGAGTTGGGATTGGGCGAATTCCTGTATTTGGGCCGCGGCGAAGAGATGAGCGGCGGGCGCAACAAAAAGGCGCTCCTTTCCGACGCTGTGGAGGCTCTGATCGCGGCGCTGTACCTGGACGCGGGGCTGGAAGCGGCTCTGGGGTTTATCGAAGACCGGGTGGTGGGGGGAATGCAAGCTGCCGAGGAGGGTTTGGAGGCCGCCGTCACCGACCACAAGAGCGCGCTCCAGGAGATGGCCCAGGCGCTGAAATTGCCCGCTCCCCGTTACGTGGTGGTGGATGAGGACGGACCCGAGCATTCCAAGACATTTACCGTGGAAGTCCGTTTAGGCAAGGACTGGGTCAGTCAGGCGCAAGGCCTGTCTAAGAAGAGCGCCGGACAAAAGGCCGCCCAGCGGGTGCTCCAGCAACTCAGCGAATGGGGGCGTTAAGTCAGAAACGCTCGCCCGCCCTCTTTGATCCCCTTTTTTGGGAACATAAACCGTCCAGGGTATTGAAGATTTTTCAGATTGTCTCATAATACTGAATACGTACTCTTCCGATGGGTGAGTGGAGGCCGTGAGCGCAGAGACTCCAATTCGTGGGCTGACGCCTTGGCGCGGCGCCAACGGCGCGGCGCGCCCGGTCTTATGCAGGTTCCTCAAGAGCGCGCCTATTCTATTGTGCCCATTGGGATTGACGGCGCAAGCGCCGATGGGGAATGCACCGCGTATCAACGCCACCGACATGGCGGTTTTGGAAACCCGCGAGGTCCGCAAGGATCTGGTGTGCACCGTGACGCCCAATAAACCGGAGCTCGGCTTCGATCTTCGCTTTCACGGCGGATTCGACGTGAGCGTGCCGATGAACGAGCTTTCGGGAAGCGAAAACCAGCTCACGATTCTGTTTCGCGTGATTCCGGACAGCCACAAAGAGATGCCCAGCTATTTCGTGCAGCACATCCATGTGCCGGAGATCGCCGACGACGCCAAGGGCGACGCCAACCTGCGCGGCATGGTGGATCTGGGCGAGGGCAGCTATCACGTGGATTGGTTGATGCGCGACCGCAGCGAGCGCGTCTGCTCCTTCTACTGGGACTCGGAAGCGGCGCTGCCGGCCAAGGACAAGCAGGTCGAGCTGGGCTTGGCTCCGGGCACGGTAGAGCGAGTGGTGCCGGAGCAGTTCGCCGAGGAACCGCCGGTGGAGCGGGCCCAGGCCTCGCCGCCACTGAACATCAAGGTTCTGGTGAATTTCGCGCCGCAATTTTCGGATGCGGCCGCCATGCGCCCCAGCGACACAATGGCTCTGGTAACCATGCTGCGGCGCATCGCCCGCGAGCCTCAATTCGGCAAGTTCTCGCTGGTGGCGTTCAATATTCAGGAGCAGCGCGTTCTCTACCGCCAATCCAGCGGGGACAAAATCGATTTCCCCGCCCTGGGCGAGGCGGTTCACAAGATCAAGCTTGGGACCGTGGACGTCAAACGCCTGGCCCAGAAGCACGGTGAGATCGAATTCCTCACGGATCTGATCAAGAAAGAAGTCGTCGCCGGCGGCGACCACCCGGACGCGGTGATCTTCGCGGGTCCCAAGATCATGCTGGACGATGCGATGCCGGAGGACCAGATCAAGCCGTTCCTCACCGACGTGGACTTTCCGGTCTTTTACGTCAATTACAACCTGTATCCATTGGACATGCCCTGGAAGGACACGGTCAGCCACGCGGTGAAATTGTTCCGCGGAACCGAGTACACCATCAGCCGTCCGCGCGACCTGTGGTTTGCCGTCACGGAGATGGTCTCGCGTATTGTAAAATCAAAGCATGGGCGGAATACGAATCCAGTTTCCTCCCAGTGAATCCTCGGCGATCCGCTGGCCGATTACCCTTGTCGCCATCCTGGCTACGCTGCCTGCGCTGGCGCAAGATCCTAAGTATGTAAACAAGCTGGCCCCCTACGTCAATTCCCCGGCGCGGGTGGTCGACCGAATGCTGGAGTTGGCCAGTATCCGGCCCGGCGAAACGGTCTACGATCTGGGCTGCGGAGACGGCCGGATTCTTATCGCGGCCGTGCAGAGGTTCAAAGCCAAGGCCATCGGCATCGAGATCTCACCTAAGATCGTCGCGGAAGCCCGGTCGCACATCAAGAAGGCCGGCGTGTCCGACAGGGCCCAGGTGATCCAAGGCGACCTGCTTCAAACCGACCTGACCGGCGCCGACGTGGTGACGATCTATCTAGCTACCTCGCTCAATGAGGAGTTGCGGCCTCGCCTGGAGAAGTTCCTCAAGCCGGGCGCGCGCGTGGTCTCCCACGATTATGCCGTGCCGGGATGGAAGCCGTCCCAGGTGGTGCAGGCCGAAGGCCGGCAAAAGCACTCCATCTACCTGTACGACATGCCTCCGGTGAAGCAGTAGTCGCGGCTCGGGGAAGCGGTCTTTGCGATCCCTCGTCCTGCTGACGCTACTGTGCGGCGGCGCGGCCCTGGCCCAGGATCCCTTCGAAATCCACGTCTACGAATACGAGCCGATGGAGTGGCGCGAGTACAGCCTGGAGGCGCACCTGAACTTCGATCCCCAGGGAGCTAACGCCGCTGAGGGAACGCTGCTTCCAATGCGCAACCAGACCCATCTGACGCTGGAGCCGACGCTGGGATTGTCGCCGCAGTTCGCTCTGGGCTTCATGTTCCTGAACGCCTGGGAGCCCGGACAGACTCCGCAATACGCGGGCTGGCGGGTTCTGCCGCATTTCTACGCGCCGGAGTCATGGAATCTGCCGGTGAAGATTGGCTTCGTCGCGGAGTTCTCGTTTCAGAACACGCGCTACGAGGAGAACTCCCGGCGCGCGGAGCTGCGGCCGATTCTCGACCGCGAGTTTTCGCGATGGGAGGTGGTGTTCAATCCGGTGTTCGAGCGCGCGCTGCACGGCCCCGGTACCAGGCACGGGTGGAACTTCGAGCCGGCGATGCTGCTGCGCTGGAAGCGCCCGGTGTTTTCCCCGTCGCTCGAATACTACGGCGAAATCGACAGCATCAATGTTCCCCCGCGCGCACAGCCGGAAGTGCATCAGCTCTTCGTGGGCGGCGATTGGCAAGCTCGGCCGACATTTTTGATCAATCTGGGGCTTGGGTTCGATCTGACGGGCAACGGCCCTGGAATCGTGCTCAAGAGCCGGTTTGAGTGGCATTGGGGCGGTTCGGGGAAGCCGTGAGGGCGCCTCGCGGGAGCGATCCGCGACGTCAAGGAAGACTCCGCGCTGGAAGCGAACTATTGTGAACGGCAAGCGCGAAGCTCTGGTATGCTGTGCTCAAGGGCCCGCCCTCGCGCGCGATAGCGCAGGCACGCATGATTCTCATTCCTCTGCGCTCCTCCGAGCGCGTCTATTCCACTGCCAAAGTCACGGCGGGGCTGATCGCGGTGAATGTCGCGATCTTCCTGTACCAGGTGTCGCTGTCGCCCCGCGCTCTGAACGACTTTGTCACCCAATGGGGCATCGTTCCGGATCGCCTGAACGTGGCTTCGCTGGTGACCTCCATGTTTCTGCACGGGGGATGGCTGCATATTCTGGGCAACATGCTGTTCCTATGGGTATTCGGCCGCAATGTCGAGGACCTGATTGGTGGAACGCGGTTTCTGATTCTATATCTGGTGTGCGGCGTGGTAGCGGGCATCGTGCAGACCGTCTCGAATCCCTATTCGCGCCTCCCCACCATCGGAGCCAGCGGCGCCATCGCTGGAATCATGGGCGCGTACCTGATTCGCTTTCCGCGCTCGCACATCCGAAGCCTATTCTGGCTGATCTTCGCCACCACTCTGGATATCCCCGCGGCGTTTCTCCTGCTGTACTGGTTCGCCATTCAATTTTTCAGCGGGTTCGCCTCGCTGGCCGCGACCGATTACACTGGCGGCGGCGTGGCCTGGTTCGCGCACGTCGGCGGATTCATCGCCGGGATGCTGCTGATCCGCCTGTTCCCGGACCAGCGAAAATGGCGGACGTGGTATTCGGACGAGTAGCCCCACGAGACGGCGCTGCTATAGGTTTCTACGGTCCTTCAATGCCGGCTAACGACCACACTGCGCCAACCGCTGTTGCCGGAAGTGTCGGTGGCGGTGACGATCACCGTATTCGATCCGACCAGCAACGGAATCGACGCGGACCAACTGGTTGTGCCCGTGGCCGTTCCTGAAGATCCGGTATTGGTGGTCCAGGTGACGCGGGCCACGGCGACGTTGTCGGAGGCCGTGCCGGTGAAGGTCAAGCTGGGCACGGTGGTCGAGATGGTGCTGCCGCCGGGCGACAGGATGGTGAGCGCCGGAGGAGTGGTGTTCTTGCCGCCGGGCGTAGGCGCGGGTGTCGGTGTAGGCGTTGGAGTGGGCGCAGGCGTGGGCGTCGGTGCCGGTGTGGGCAAGGGTAACGATGGCGGAGCCACCGGCGTTGGTGTTGTCACGGGCGGCGCGGCCGGTCCGGAAGCATACAGGCTTTGGACGGCGGCGATATCGCCGGAGTTCAAAGTGGTCACCAACTTGTAATACGGGTACATGACGTCGCTGGGATCGTCGGAGTGGCCCAGGCCGAGCGAATGACCGAGCTCATGCAGGGCCACGCTGAAGACATCGGTGTTGGCTCCGATGTTCCAGGTATCGGCGTCGTTGAAGTGCATGTCGCCGGCGATCGGCTCGGGATTGGGGGGCGCGGGATAGAAGGTATGCGCCAGGATGCCGCCCGGGCCACCGAAGGGATATCCGTCGCCGTGCGCTCCGATGGCGAAAAAGATGTTCACGGTTTCCGCCGCGGCGGGGTTGGTTCCCTGCTCCCAGGTGACCTGCGCGACCTGGGCCCAATGCGCCATGGCTTGCTGAATAGCAGCCTCGATCTGGCTGGCCGGGAGCTGTCCAGTCATCTGGCCGAAGACGTAGTGAACGGTGGCTGCGCCATGGCCGGGGCCGGCCCATCCGTTCCCATAAGTGGGAATAGACTGCGTCAGCTCGCCGCTGGTGGTGAGAGGAGCGGCGTAGGCTCGCGAGGGTTCGCCTTTGATGAGCGCGGGCGAAGCCGGAAAGATGTAGTTGGTCTCGTCCTGAGCGGCGATTCGCGAGAGGGTCGCCAAGGTTTCCCTAACACTGCTCACATGAATCATCAGGTGAGTGGGGGCAAGGTCGGGATGCTCCTTCAACTCGACGCCCAATCCGAGGATCATGGCGCGGGCTTCGCCCATGTCAATGTCGGGATGGAACTCGACTAGATAATAGCCGCCCCATTTTTCGAAGGACTTCGCCGTAATGACGGGACTGATCTTGTCGGAGGCATCCAGAGGGGCGGCATAAATCGCGCCCAATCCTTCCAGCGATGTGGGGCGATTGAGTGTTACCACCAAGCCGTTATCGGGAATGCCATGCAGCACTGTGACGCCACGGGCCTGGAGCGAGGCGATGGTCTCCGCCGAGGGGGGCTGGCTGAACTGCAAGATCAGATGTCCCGAGCGGTAGGGGACCGGAGTGTCGATCCGCACGACCGCATTGGAGGGGTCGGCCTGGATCTGACGGGTTTTCAGGCGAAGGACGGGTTGGCTGAAGCTCAGAGGTGCAAGGCCGGCAGCGAAGAGAAGGAATAGAGAATTTCTAAGTAGTCGTCGCACAAGACTCTCATCGCCCAAGGATGAGAGCTTTCCGGTGGGAATACCACAGAGTACAAGTAAGGCTATTTAGCACTCATATGCGTTCACTTTTTGCCTATATGTACATAGCCTCGGCGGCCGCTTCCGGCGCGGGGAACTACACCATCGACACGGTCGCGGGAAGCGGCTGGGTGGGAGATGGCGGCTCGGCTATCAGCGCGATCCTGATCCAACCCGAAGGGGTGCTGGCGGACGGCTCCGGCAATCTGTACATCGCCGACGCGGGGGATCACAGGGTGCGGAAGGTGGCGTCGAACGGAGTGATCCAGACGCTGGCGGGCACGGGAATCCGAGGCTTTTCGGGGGACGGCGGCCCGGCCGCGCAGGCGCAACTCAATTCCCCTTACGGTCTGGCTCTGGATGGGCAAGGATACCTGTACATCGCGGACCTGGGAAACGCGCGTGTGCGCAGGGTTGGTCCGGACGGAACAATCACGACCGTCGCGGGAGGCGGACCGCTTCCGGCGGGAGGCCCAAACGAGGGAAGTCCGGCGGCGATGCTGGCGCTGTCTGCGCCGCGCAACCTGGCGTTCGACGGCTACGGGAATCTGTACATTTCGGATTTCGGCGGACAGAGGGTGTACCAGATCGCGGTGGACGGATCGCTCACAACGGTGGCGGGCACGGGAGTCGCGGGAGCTTCCGGCGACAACGGGTCGGCGATCGCGGCGCAGCTGAATCGTCCAGCGGGCCTTGCGTTCGACAGCCGAGGGGCTTTGTATATCGCCGATAGCGCGAACCATCTGGTGCGTAAGGTGGCGCACGGCCTGATCTCCTCGTTCGCGCGCGCGGCAACTCCCACAGGCCTGGCGTTCGACGGGCTGGGAACGCTGTACGTAGCCGACACTTCGGCGGGCGACATCGCAGTGATCCCGGTAACCGGCTCGCCGTCGAGTTTTGCGGTGGCGGCAGTGGATGTGTCCTTTTCGATCGGCGTCGGCGCGTATGCGTCCACCGCCAATAATGAAGTCGTGGTGGTGAGCGTTAAGGGCGTGGGAACCACGGTGGCAGGCGGCGGAAACATGGCGCACGGCGATAACGGTCCGGCCGCGCAGGCGAGGCTGAATCATCCGGCGGGGGTTTCGATGGACGCCGCCGGCAACGTGTACATCGCCGATCGCGACAATAATCGCATCCGCCGCGTGGGCGCGGATGGAACGATTGCCACGGTGGCGGGAACGGGTGCGGCGGGCAACTCGGGAGACGGGGGGCCGGCGGTGCTGGCGCAGTTGAGCGGGCCGGAGTCGGTGACGGTGGACGGCTCCTCCGGAGACCTGTACATCGCCGATACCGGGAATCAGCGGGTGCGGCGCGTGACGCCGGACGGAAAAATCGCTGCTGCGACCAACCTGGGGCTGCTTTCGCCGGTCTATGCGATTCCGGATGGGTCGGGTAATCTGTACATCGCGGACGCGGGAGCGGGTAAGATTCTGACGGCGGGAAGCAACGGCGTTCCGGCTACGCTGATGACGGGGTTATCGGCACCGCACGGGCTGGCGCTCGATTCGCAAGGCAATTTGTACTACACCGAAGCGGGAGCCGCGCGAGTGAGCCGGCGCTCGCCGGGGGGCACAGTGACCAGCATTGGCGCCGGTTGGAACATTCCACGCGGAGTGGCGGTGGATAGCAGGGGCAACGTGTATGTCGCCGATACGGGATTGCAGCAGGTGCTGGAGATCGGGGCGAACGGAGCAGCGACGGTGATCGCGGGCACAGGCTCGGCCGGATTTTCGGGAGACGGAGGCAACGCGGCGGCGGCGCAGCTCGGCTTTCCCTGGGACGTCGCCGTGAACGCGAGCGGTGTCGTGGCGGTGGCGGACCTGGACAACAATCGCGTGCGGGATCTCACACCACCGCCTCCGCCGCCGGCGGGGACCCAACCCCCCTCCGGCACACCGGTTCCGGGCATCGTGACCGTAGTTAATGCCGCGAGTCTGGCTCCGGGGCCTGTGGCCGCGGGCATGCTGCTGTTGATCGGCGGCGCCGGCATCAGCCCCGCGCAGATTCCGGACTCGGCCATCGCATTCGGCCCCAATCCGGCGCGCATCCTTTCGGCCGATACCAGCGGCATTCTGGTGGTCGCTCCGGCGGCGATCGTGGGACTGGGGAGCGTGCCGATCGAGATCATTTACCAGAACACGGTGATCGCGACCATTCCGGTGGCGGTTGCGGAGGCGGCTCCGGCGCTGTTCGCGGATGCGGCGGGCGAAGCCGCGGCGAACAACCAGGACGGATCGATCAACTCGGCCGGCAATGCCGCGGCACGGGGGTCGGTGATCTCGCTGTATGGAACTGGGCTGGGAATTTCGGGCGATGCGGTGACCGTGACGCTAGACGGATACAGCGCGCAGGTGCTGTACGCGGGTCCGGTGGCGAACTATCCGGGGTTGTTCCAGATCAACGCGCAGGTGCCGTCGGGCTACCTGCCCACGGGAGCCCTGGGGGTCGTGGTAACGGTGGGGATATCGCCGAGCCAGGCGGGCGTTACGGTGTGGGTGGATTAGACACGTGGCGAATTCAGCGGCCGCAGTTAAGCTAATCCCGGCTGAACTCATCGAGCGCAAGATTTACCTTGTGCGAGGTCACAAGGTTATGCTCGACAGCGACCTTGCCCGCCTGTATCAGGTCGCGACGAGGGTTCTCAATCAAGCGGTGCGGCGAAATCTCGACCGATTCCCGAGGGATTTCATGTTCCAGCTCACCCCCGAAGGAGGATGCATCTTTGAGATCACAATCTGTGACCTCAAAGGCAGGCCGTGGCGGACGCCGCCGCCCGCCGTATGCCTTCACTGAGCACGGCGTGGCGATGCTTTCGTCCGTTCTCAAGAGTAAACGGGCCGTCCAAGTGAATATTCTGATCATCCGGGCGTTCGTCCGCTTGCGAGACTACCTGGCCACGAACAAGGATTTGGCTCGAAAGCTGGAGGACGTGGAGCGCACTCAACGGCAGCACGGCGCGCACATCCAACAGCTTTACGAATGGATCCAAGGACTGCTTGACCCGGCTCCGGAGCCTCCCAAGCGCCGAATTGGCTTTTGAGAAACTCGCCCGCAACCGGCCGCCAAAATAATTTCGCCCAGCCTATTGACAACGGCGCAGATTAGTACTAAACAATTAGTATGCGTCAATCGAAGGGTTCTCTCACGGGGCAGGAACTGGAAATCATGAAGGTGGTCTGGAGGCTGGAATCGGCCACCGTGCGACAGGTGTACGAGGCGCTGCTCCAGAAGCGGCACATCGCCTATACCACCGTGATGACCATGATGAAGATCCTGGAGACAAAGGGGTTTCTCAAGAAGCGGCAGGAGGAGCGGGCGTACGTCTACACTCCCGCGCAGCCACAGAAGCAGGTACTCGGCTCGATGGTGCGGGAGTTCGTGAACCGGGTATTCAACGGGTCGGCCGAGCCGCTGCTGCTGCATCTGGTGGAGGACCAGCATCTGACGGAGAAGGATCTGGAGGAGATCCGCAAGAGCATCCGGGACACGCGCAGGAAGGGAGAGAGCCGATGAGGATCGCCGTCGGAGCCGGGGTGATCGCGCTGGCCGCAGGCGCCGCAATCGGGCAGACTGCTCAACAAACATCGGGGCCGCCGGCGTTTGAGGTGTCATCCATCCGGCTGCATGTGGGTCCGGCCCCGGGCGTTGGGATCAACGTCTCGGGCTCGAGACTCACGGCGACGAACAACAGTGTGCTCAGTCTCATCACGTATGCGTACAGCATGAAGCTGTATCAGGTGACAGGAGGACCGGGCTGGGTCTCGGACTATGCCTCGTCCGCGTGGGACATCGCCGCCAAGGCGGAGGGCGACAGCCCTCTCACGCAGGAACGGGCCCAGCAGATGATGCAGACGCTGCTGGCCGACCGTTTCAAATTGACGTTCCATCGCGAGATGCGGGAGACGCCAGTGTACGCGCTGGTGGTGGCTGGGAAGGGCGGCCCGACGTTGAAGAAAAGCGAGCCGGATGCCGCGAGCACGATGTACATCAGCGGAAAGTGGACCGAGCGGATGACGGCTACCAAATGGACCATGGAGCAGCTTGCGGCGAATATCTCCAACAGCGGCGACCGGCCGGTGTTGGATAGAACCGGTCTCACCGGAACCTACGACTTCACGCTGGAGTGGAATCCAGCGTATGGCACTCCCAATCCCGATCCGGACGCGCCGTCGATCTTTACCGCGCTTCAGGAACAACTCGGGCTCAAGTTGGAACCGCAGAAGGCGCCGGTCGAAGTTTTCGCGATCGACCACGCTGAGAAACCCTCGGAGAATTAGATGCTGACAATATTAGTGACTTGGAGCGAGCAGGTGTTCGTACTCACCGCGGCAGTCGCGTTGGCGGCGCTGACGCTGACGCATGCCAAGGCGCGCTTACGGATGTGGCAGGGACTGCTGGTGGCGTTGTTGCTGCTGCCGGCGATCGAGCCCTGGAACACGCCGCCGGTGGAGGCGGACTCGGTTGCGGCGAGCTCTGCCGTGACGGCGGCTTCGCAGGTGGCCGCGCTCCCGAGGGCGCACTGGCGGCCGGAATACTGGCTGTGGGCGATCGCGGCCGGAGCGGTGCTCCGGCTGCTGTGGGTGGCGGCGGGATTCCTAAGGCTGCGGCGGTATCGCCAGCAGGCCAGACCGCTCACCAAACCTCCACTGCCGTTCACCTTGGACGCGGCGAGTTGGTACGCCAGCGACTCGGTTCCGGGTCCGGTGACGTATGGATGGCGGCGGCCGGTAATTCTGCTTCCGGCGAGAGTGCTGGCGTTGCCGGCCGATTTGCGCGAAGCCATCGAATGCCATGAGCTGATTCACGTGCGGCGCGGCGATTGGTTGTTTGTGCTGGCGGAGGCAGTGGTGCGCAGCCTGCTGTGGTTTCATCCCGCCATCTGGTTCGTGCTGAGCCGGATTCAGCTCGCCAGGGAGCAAGCGGTGGATCGGGAGGCGGTGAGTTTGCTCCAGAATCGCGAAAGCTATCTGGATGCGTTGGTGGCTGTAGCGGGGCACAGGTTGTATCCGGACCTGGCGCCCGCACCGTTGTTTTTGAGAAAACGTCATCTTGCGGCAAGAATTGCCGCGGTAGTGAGGGAGGTCAACATGTCTCGTTCCAGAATCGTGGCCGGGGTTGCAGCCGTGTGTTCCGCTGTCTTGATTGCCGCCTGCGCGGCGATGTGGATGTTTCCGTTCGTGGGCCACGCGCAAACCGCGCCGGACAGTCCGGGCATCGCGGTGGAAGCGGGGGCAACCTTACTGCATCGCGCGCCGGTGCGTGTTCCGGCGGGTTCGACGATTGCCGGCACGGTGACGGTGCAGGCGACGCTCGACGCCAAGGGTGAAGTGAGCGACGCTCGCGTCGTAAGCGGTCCGGACGAGTTGCGCAGAGAGGCGCTGACCAGCGTTTTGCAGTGGCACTACCAGCCCGGACCGGCGCAGGCTCTGATCACGATCCGGTTTGCCGGGGGGCCGCAGGCGCCGGCCGCGACCATGCCTGGCGGCAGGTCATCCGTCACGGTTCAAGCTCCGCCCGGTGGCGGCAACCGCGGGCCGGCGCAACCTATCCGCGATCTCCGGGCTGCTGACCTTGCTGCTCAGACCGGCACGATCAAATCGATCCAGTTCGTAGGGATCAGCGCGGAAGCCGAACAGGAATTGCGGCAACGGTTGCAGATTCACGAGGGTGACGCGATCAGTCAATCCGACCTTTTGATGCACGGGGGCGTGGTGCGGGAGTTCGACAGCCACCTGGCTTTCACCTATTCGGTGACGGGCGCCGCGCAGGGTGCCGTTGAGTATCACGTCCAGGTGATCGTAAGGCCGGAAGCGCCGCCAGCGCCGCCACCGCCGAGCGGAGCGCAGCGAGTGTCGTCAAGTGTTCAGTCCCAGAAGCTGATCAGTAAGCCCCAGCCGGTGTATCCGCCCATCGCCAAAAGCGCGCGCGTACAAGGCACCGTGACGCTGCAAGCGACCATCGGCACGGATGGAACCGTGCAGAATCTGCAAGTGGTGAGTGCCGCTTCTCCTTTGCTGGTTCAAGCCGCGATGGATGCGGTAAAGGAGTGGGTGTACCAGCCGACCCTACTGAATGGGAATCCGGTGACCGTGGTGACCACGATTGACGTGAATTTCACACTCGCGAATTAGAGGTTTTGTCAAAGGAGCAGGAGCCATGTTCAGACTGCTGACCACTCTGATTCCTTGGAGCGAGCAAGTGTTCGTACTTGCTGCGGGTGCGGCGCTGGCGGCGCTGGCGCTCACGAACTCCAAGGCGCGCTTGCGAATGTGGCAGGGACTCCTGGTGGTGTTGTTGCTGCTGCCGGCGATCGAGCCATGGAACACGCCGCCGGTGCAGGTGAATGTGGCCACGGTGAACGCGGAAGCGACCGTGGCTGCGCCGGCAGCCGCTCTCCAAGCCACGCCTTCGCTGTGGCACTGGCGCTCGGAGTACTGGCTGGCGCTGATCGCCCTGGGCGCAGGGGCGAGGCTGCTGTGGATCGCGGCCGGATTCCTGCGCCTGCGCCGGTATCGCCGACAGGCGCGGACGCTCCCGCCTCCGGTGCCGTTCTCGTCGCCGATGGTGCGCTGGTACGCCAGCGATTCGGTGCCCGGTCCGGTGACGTATGGATGGAGGCAGCCGTCGATCCTGCTGCCGGAGCGCGTGCTGGAGCTGCCCTACAGACTCCGCGAAGCGATCGCGTGCCATGAGCTGATTCATGTCCGCCGCGGCGACTGGCTGTTCGTCTTGGGGGAGGCGCTTGTGCGCAGCCTGCTGTGGTTTCATCCGGCGATCTGGTTCGTGCTAAGCCGGATTCAGCTCGCGAGAGAACAGGTGGTCGATCGGGAAGCGGTGGGCCTGCTTCAGAATCGCGAGAGTTACCTGGATGCGCTGGTGGCCGTGGCGGGGCACAAGCTGTATCCGGATCTGGCGCCCGCGCCGTTGTTTTTGAGAAAACGTCATCTTGCGGCGCGAGTGGCCGCGGTAATGAAAGAGGTCAATATGTCCCGTTCCAGAATGGTGGCTGGGGTGACGGCTGTTTGTTCGGCTGTGTCGATTGCCGCGTGCGCGGCGATATGGATGTTTCCGTTCGTGAGCCAGGCGCAGACGGCTCCGGATAGTCCGGGAATCACGGTGGATGCGGGCGCGACGCTGCTGCATCGCGCGCCGGTTCGCGTGCCGGCGGGTACGACGGCCACTGGCGCGCTGACGGTGCAGGCGACACTCGACGCCAAGGGCGAGGTGAGCGACGCTCGCGTGGTGAGCGGTCCGGAGGAGCTGCGCAAGGCGGCGCTGACCAGCGTCTTCGAGTGGCACTACCAGCCGGGACCCGCGCAGGCGCTGATCACGATCCGGTTTGCCGGAGGCTCGTCGGCCGTGCCTGGGCAAGGTCTCGGTGGGGGCATCGGCGGCGGAGTGGGCGGTGGTGTTGGTGGCGGCATTGGGGGAGGCCCGGGGCGGGGCGTGGGTATTGGCACAAAAGGGGGAGGGGCCGGCGGCGCGCGCAGCGGTGGGCCGGCGCCTGCCGGCACTCCCAACGCGGTGACCTTCACGGCCTCGAACGCGGAGCCCGCTATGCCATTGCGGGCCATCGAGTTTAGCGGGATCACTCCGGAAGCCGAGCAGCAGATTCGCTCGCTCCTGCCGGTTAGGGAAGGCGACACCATTTCCCAAGCCGACCGAGATAAGGTGCAGGCGGCGGTGCGGGGATTCGACAGCCACCTGAATGCGAGCTTCCTTACTTTCATCGTGGGGGGGCCCGGCGACCTTACGCTGCGCATCAGTCCACAGTTCGCGGCGGCTCCATCTGTCACGGTGACCGGCCCCGCCGGGACGACGACGGCCGGCGCATATCGCCCGGGAGGGGGCATCACCAACCCGATTCCGATCAGCCACCCGGAGCCGCAATACTCGCCGGAAGCCACCCAGGCGAAGTGGCAAGGCGCCGTCATGCTGTCGCTGGTGGTGGATGAGACCGGTAAGCCGACGAATATTAAGGTGATTCGTCCGCTGGGATTGGGTTTGGATGAAAAGGCCATCGAAAGTGTCTCGCAGTGGAAATTCCAGCCAGGTACAAAGGATGGAGTGCCGGTGCCGGTCCAGGCGCAGATCGAAGTTACATTCCGGCTCCTCCAAACCCAGTGATGCGGACGTGGGTGGGGCTGCCGCATGTTATATTGCGGTGTAGCTCCCTGATGCAACGCGAGGCTTCCACTACATCCGAATACACGCTGCTCGATCAGCAACTGATGTCACGGGCCACGCGCTATTTCGCGTGGCAGGCGCGGATCGCCAAACAATACCTGGGGCGTAGAGTGATCGAGACGGGATGCGGCACCGGCAATTTCACGCGTCACCTGACCGACCGCGAGCTGGTGGTGGGCATGGACGTGGTGGAAGAGTGCGTGGAACGGACCCGCGCGCGCTTCGCCGATTACCCCAACATGCAGTTCCGTTATTTGGATGTGCAGGATCCGGAGTTTCTGCGCCTGAAGGCGCTGCGGCCGGACTCGATCGTCTGCCTGAACGTCCTGGAGCACGTCCGCGACGACCGCCTGACGCTGGAACACATGCACCAGGTGCTGATTCCCGGCGGGCGGGCGGTATTTCTGCTGCCGGCGTTTAAGTCGCTGTACGGCCCCATTGATCGAAACCTGGGGCATTTCCGGCGCTACTCGAAGAGCACATGGCGCGCGCTGGCCGAATCGGCGGGGTTCCGTGTGACGCACCTCCGTTACTTCAACCTGCTCGGATTCTTCGGCTGGTGGGCCAACGCTCACATTCTGCGCAGGCAGACGCTATCGGAATCGCAGATCAAGCTGTTCGAGCGGATGGCGGTGCCGCTGCAATCGCGAATCGAGAGGTGGGTAGAGCCGCCGGTAGGCCAGTCGATATTCACAGTGATCGAGAAGATGTGAAACCTGGTGGGGCAGGTCTTCGACCTGCCCTGAACAGGCCGTAGGCCTGCTCCACATCGGGATTTTGCTATCTGGGGTCGGTGATGCGGCCGGCGAGCGCCGAAGCCGCGACTGTATCGGCCGAAGCGAGATACACGCGCGCCTTAGGATGGCCGTTGCGGCCCGGAAAATTGCGAGCCTGGTTGGAAATCATCGCCTCACCCTCGCTCATCGCGCCCATGTTGACGGCCTGATTGGAACCGGCGCTGGGAGGGAAAACGATCGCGCCGGCTTCGACCACGGCCTCGATCAAGCCTTCTCGAATCGCCGCGAGATAAATGCCCCTCGTGGCGGGCACCACTTGCATGCGCACACCGGGATGAACGTGTCTGCCCTTCAGGCGGGCGGCCAGCACGCGAATGTCACAGAGCCGCCCTCCGGTGCTGCCGCCGACCTCCGCCAACTGAATCTCGATGCCTACGGCATCGCCGATGGGCTTCACGTTGCCGACCGTCGGCGGACAAGCGACCTGCGGTTCGAGCGCGCCGACATCGATATCGACGACCTTTTCATACTTTCCGCCAGGGTCGTTGACCAGCATTTCCCAGGCGTTTTCCGAACTGCGGCCGCACGAATGCGCTTTTGCGAACTCCAGCGTCTTGGCGTCCGGGTTGATGAAGCCGGCCTTTGCGCCCAGATCGATGGCCATTAGCGGGAACAAGAGACGATCCTCGATGGAAAGACTTTCAATGAGCGGGCCTGCATACTCGACTGCCTGATACACGGCGTTATCTTCGCCCAAATATCCTTCCAGGTACTGGGCGACATCGCGCGGGGTGACGCCGCGCTGCAAGCGGCCGTGCAGGAATACCTGAAAGGTTTGGGGAACGCGAAACCAGCACTTGCCGTGGGCGTATCCCAAAGCGGCCATGGAATTATTCCCGACGCCGGTGGAGAAGACTCCCAGCGCGCCGTAGACGGTAGTGTGCGAATCGCAGCCGATGACGATCTGGCCGGGAGCCCACAGGCCGTTCTCGATAATCACGTGATGCAGGCTGCCGGAGCCGGAGTCAAACACGCGGATGCGGTGGGCCGCAGCGAAGCGGCGAGCCTCGGTGAGAACCTCCGCGTCGCGCTGCGAGGGCGGCGAAAAAGTGTGATCGAAGACAAAAACGATGCGCGAAGGATCGAAGATCGTGCCGCCGCCCATCTCCTGCTCGAATACCTTGGCGACCAGGTTGGAGCTCAAATCGTGGAGCACCATGCGGTCCACGTTGGCGACGACCACGTCGCCGGGAGCGACCTGTTTCTTGCCGCTCGCCTTGGCGAGAATTTTCTCGATCATGTTCATAATGGCTGGCTTCCCGCACAGGTGTCGCCGTAATATAACCCCTGATGTTCCACGTGCAACGCGAAGATGGGGCCCGTTCCCGGTTCGTACGGCTGCGGGCCGGCCAGATTCTCTCGATACCCACCGCCGTCCGCCAGCGCGGCGTGAAAGCGCCGTTCCAACATGACGACCTCATTCGCCGGCCCGTACGCTCGGGTGACCTTGACCCAATGCCCGCAATATTCGAGGGCCACGGAGACCGAATACGCGTCACTTCCCCGCGAGCGTACTCGGATCACTAAATCCTCCGCGCCGAGGTGGCGGAGCTGACGCTCGAACTGGCCGATTTCCGCCGCACCTTTTTCAAGCGCCTTCCTGGCGAGCGCCGCGGCTCTGCGCCGCATCGCGAATTCCGCGTCATCGGGATCGGTGATTCCAGCGGATGGCACGTCTACAATCGCCCTGCCACGCAAGCTCGAATGAATTTCCACTGGTAACTTGGGCAAATCCAGCACACCGAGCCCCGACCATCCGCGATCCTCGCAGAGCTGGTCTAGCGTCGCCGTCAATTTCGAAGCCGGGCGGATGTCTTCGAAGATCGTGACGGACTTGATCCAAGGATACACGCGAGGCGAAAGGGCGCAGAGCAGAACCGGCGGCGTATCGAGGGGGATTACCACCAGCGAACGGTTCCAGTAGGGCATGAAGTTGGTCAGGAAGCGGGCTTGATTGGAGCGCCACACATCGGTATAAACCAGCAGTGCTGGAAGATTTCGCACGGCAAGCGCGGCGCGGGCCCGCGCGAGGCGCGAATCGAAAACCGAAGGCGGAAGCTGAGTGCGATCCCATGCGATGAGTCCGCGTTTCATTCGGCATCCTTGACGAAGAGCTTTTTCTCAGTCGTGTTCAAACGCACGTTGCCGGAGGCGGTTACCAACAAACTATCGCCGAAGACCATATAACCGGAGAGCGGCAGATACGTGTTGGGGTGCGCGATCAGCACCATGTTCTCCTTGATCACATAATCGACGTCTTCAAGGATGTGCGGTGTTTCGTCGGGGAACAGGCCCAGGCAGTGGCCGCGCACGCGGGTGTACTTCGAGCCGGTGTAATCTCCGTAGCCGTACTTGCGGAAGACGTCGTTCTGCGCGCGAGCGGCGTCGGACGCACGGATGCCGGGCCGGATCAGATCCTCGGCGGCTTGCTGCGCCTCGGAAAAAATCGCGAACGCCTCCCGCTGTCCCTTCGATGGCTCGCCGAGCACGAGCGTGCGGCAAATCTGCGCGTAGTAGCCATTGACCTGCGGCGTAAGCTCGGTTGTGATCGAGTCGCCGGGCTGGAACGCGCGCGCGGTGGGCGGCTTCATCCCGACAACCTCGGTCCCGCCGGAGGCGATGAGCATGAAATTATCCTCGGCTCCATTGGACTTGAGGAAGCCTTCGACTTCGGCGACAAGCTCGTATTCCTTCATTCCGACGCGGGCGACATCGGCGAAGTATCGATAGCCGCGATCGGCTAGCACCGCGGCTTGCTTGAGGCATTCAATTTCGTCGGGGGTCTTGATTCTGCGGAGCTCTTCGATATCGGCCGTGGCAGAGGCGGGAGCGCCGTGGACGAAGCGTGCTTCCATCAGCTCCAATCCGGCGATGGCTGAGGCGCGGGGCAACGCGTGCGCGAAATCGGGATCGAAGACGACCGGCGCGCCGGTCACTTCGGAGATCAGCTCGCGGTCCCAAGGATCGGCGACGATGACGGAAATTTCACCGGAACGCGAAAGATGCGCGGCCGCGTGGGGGCCGGAGTAATTGACGTTCACCAAGGAGCGGAAATAATCCTTGCGCCAGCCGTGCCCGTACAACAGGATCGAATCCCAGTGACGCTCGGCCATCAAGTCCATGAGCTGACGGCGGCGGTGCTCATTGATCGCGTCGGTCATTAGGGCGAAACGCTCTCCAGGAACCATTCCGTCGGCAGTTCCCTGCCCAGGCCCAGTTGACGTGCGCGCTTGACTACCGCCGCCCCCACTGCCGCGAATTGTGTTCCCGCGCCGGTGTTGTTGTTGAAGCAAGTGGTCTGATCCGGACGCGTGCGACCTTGCGCCTTCCCGGCGATCAGGTCCTGCACTTCGCCGATGGCGTCCCAGTTAATAATGCCCTTCTGCGCGACCTCCCAAACGTCGGGGGACTGATCGTTCCTGGCCACTTCCTTGGAGTGAACGAAGTACACGTCGGTTCGGCGAATGCATTCGTCGTCGATCTCGCGGCGCTTGTTGCTCGCATCGGCGCCGCCGATGGAGGCGACGTACATTCCCTTTTCAACCCAGTGGCCGTCAAACACAGGGTCCCAGGCCGCGGTGGCGGCTTGAATGAAATCGCTGCCCTCGACCGCTTCTTTCGGAGTGGCCACGGCGCGCACTTCGCGCTCGATCTTCTTGGTCATGGCCAGGCAGAATTCGCGGCAATGCTCTCGATTGGGGCTATAGACTTTGATTTCGGCGAAGCTGTATTGGGCCGCGAGGAATTCGAGATGCGCGCCGGCTTGCCATCCGCTACCGAACAGGCCGAGGACTTTCGGATTCTCAGGCGCGAGATAGCGCGCGCCGACCGCGCTCATGGCGGCCACGCGGACCTTCTGGATAATGCCGTCGGGCATGATGGCGACGGGCTCGATCTTTTCGATATCGAACAGAATGACGAGTCCGCAATATCTGTCTCCGGTGGCGACGGGCAAAATTCGGCGGCGCTTCACGCCCGCTGTGTACGAAAATCCCGCCATGTCCGAGGTCACGCGCAGAGCCCACACGCCGCAGTCCAGGCTGCCGCCCTCCTGCGTTTTCATTCGATAGTGAAAACCCGGATGCTCTTTCGATTCGGCAGGCAGATAAACTTGCGAGCGAGGGCGATTGAGCGCTTTGCCTTCGGCCAGCTCACGATAAATGCTCTCGGTGGCGGCGATGGCGTCCTGGGGAGAGAGCGCTTGCTCCACCTCTTCGTTGGTCAGTAGCAGGGTCATGATTCGAGAAGGTCATCCCTCAAGCAAACTGCGGCCGGCATCGGACTTCAGCAGCGGAATCAAGCCGCCCGCGCGCAGCATGTCGAGCAGCAGGCCGGAGGGCGGAGTGCCTTGAATCGACGCGCCGGTAGTCAAGTTTTCGACGAGGCCGCGCTCGACGTCGACGCGCAGACGATGGCCGGTTTCTATGAAATTGTGGATTCCGGAAACTTCCAAAATCGGTAGACCGATTTCGGGGCCGTTGCGATAAAACGTGCGTGAGAAGAATTCGGCAAGTACAGCGCCGACGCCGGTCGCCTTGATGGCTTTGGGTGCGATGGCGCGTCCCGACGAGCAACCGAAGTTGCGGCCGGCCACGATGATGTCGCCGGGCCGGACGTTGCCCGGGAAGTCCGGATTGGCGTTCTCCAGAACGTGTTTGACCATCTCCGTCATCCCGCGCATCACCACATTCGTGGGCGTGATCATATCGGTGGGAATATTGTGGCCGAACTTCCAGCAGTTGCCTTCGAGAATGAGGTTCACGCGATCTTCTTTACGGCGGCGGCCAGCGGGACACGACGAGGCGCAGGGCGGGGTCCCACCGCGAAGAGCAAAACGAACGCCAGGATGCAGGATAGCAAGTCCACGGTGAATGCGGTCGAGTAGCGGTGGGTGTGATCGTAGATGGCCCCGGCGACCAAACCGCCGGAGGACGTCCCGAGGCCGAAGAACATCATGAACAGGCCCAAAATCGTGCCCACGCGTTCCGTGCCGAAGTGCTCGAAGGCGATGATCGAAGGAGCGTTGAAGATTCCGCCGTAGCCCAGGCCAAACATCGCCGCGACCGGATAAATCGCGGCCGAGCGGGGATCGGCGGCGAGCAGGCCGCAGACTCCGGCGATCAGGCATAGGGTCGCAAGCAGCATGGAGACGCGCGACGAGAACCGGTCGGCCGCCGCTCCTCCCAGAAGCTTGCCGAAGGCGCTCGCGCCCAGCAGCGTACTCAAGGCTTGCGCCGCGTTCGGCGCGGTGACCCCCTGGCCACGCAGGTAGAGCACCAGATGCTCCTGCACGCCCATCAGCGTGTGCGCCGCGAAAAACAGGCTCACGCCGAAGATCCAGAACACCGGAGTCCTGATGATTTCGCTGAAATTGGCGACGGTGCGGCGGGTATGCGCGGTAGGGTCGGGCGTAGAACTTTTTCTCGGAGCCAAGACCAGCGTCAACACGAACGGAATCGCCAGAAAGAGACTCAGGTATAAGAACGCCCGCGACGCGCCGTATTGCGTGATGAGGCGCGTGCTGAGCTTGGGAAAGACATAGCCGCCCAGACCGACTCCAGCGTTGATCACGCCGACGGCCAAGCCCCGCTGCTTTGAAAACCACGCGGCGATCAGCATGGATGCGGGCACCAGCGAGACGGCCGCGATGCCGATCCCCAGCAGCGTGCAGAACAGGTACCACTGGAGCAGCGTCTCGGTGGTGGAAAGCAGCGCCAGCGCGCCGGCGCACGTGACGCACCCGCCCAGGATGACGGCGCGTGGCGAGTACTTGTCCGCCAGCCATCCGACCAGCGGCCCCAACAGCCCGATCAGCAACAGCACGACCGAGCCGCCGCCCGCCGCCTCGGCATGGGTCCATCCAAATTTCTTTGGGTCGGCGAAGACCGGGTAAAACACCGGCAGCGAAAAGCGCCCCGCGCAAAACGCCACCGCCAGCACGGTGAAGGACACCAGCAGCCCTTTGACGCGCACGGAGCGGTCGTATTTAGCGTCGTGGATAACAGCGCTTGACACTGCTGAATTCTATCGCAGGCCGTGAGCGGATGCAAAATGCCGCATGTTATACTCAAGCCGGTCGATGGGACACACGATAGCGGAGAAGATACTCGCGGCCAAATCCGGGAAATCCGGCGTCGCGCCGGGCGAGATCGTCGAGGCCTATCCGGACCTGGTGATGAGCCACACCGCTACGTGGCGCTCGGTCAGCGTCATGGAGAAGGTCGGCGCGACCAAGCTGTACAATCCGGACCGGCTGGCAGTGGTTCTGGATCACATCGCGCCGGCTAAATCGGAAAAGAACGCCTCCGATCATCAGGCTTGCCGCAAGTTCGCGAGCAAGTTCGGAGTCACGAAGTTCTACGACGTCGACGCCGGCATTGCGCACCTGGTTCTGATGGAGGCGGGGCACGTTGCGCCGGGCGATTTGATCGTCGGCACTGATTCGCACTGCACCATCTACGGAAGCCTGGGCGCGCTTGGAACAGGCATCGGCTACACCGAGGTCGCCTCGGTATGGATCACCGGGAAGCTGTGGATGAAGGTGCCGGAAAGCTTCAAGGTGAGCTTGAGCGGCGTCTTTTCGCCAGGGGTGTATTCGAAAGACCTGATGCTGCACTTGATCGGGAGTCTGGGCGCGGATGGCGCCAGCTACAAATCGGTGGAGTTTTACGGCGCCGCCGCCGGCCTCAGCATCTCCGAGCGGATGACCATGACCAATCTGGCGATGGAGATGGGCGTGAAGTGCGCCTTCGTTCCTCCCGATGCACACACGGAAGAATACTTACGCGGGCGGCTGGAGGACCCGGCCCGCTACAAGCCCGTCCGCGCGGATGCGGATGCTGTATACGAACGCGAACTCGACGTGCCACTCGGAACGCTGGAGCCGATGGTGGCTTGCCCGCACGAGGTTCAGAACACCAAGCCCATCGGACAAGTGGAGGGCACGCGCATCGACCAGGCATTTTTAGGGTCCTGCGCGAACGCCAAGTACGAGGATCTGGCAGTGGCGGCGCGCATTTTGAAGGGGCGCCACGTTCATCCGGGGGTGCGCTTCATCATCACGCCGGGATCGAAGAATATCATGCTGGAAGCCGCGCAAACAGGCGTCTTGCAAACGCTGCTGGAGAGCGGAGGCATGTTCACCAATCCAGGCTGCGGCGCCTGCGCGGGCGACGGAGGGGTGATGGCCGACGGCGAGGTGTGCCTATCCACCGCGAATCGAAATTTCCTGGGCCGCATGGGGAGCAGCAAGGCGGAAATCTATCTTTCCAGTCCGGCGACGCTGGCGGCTTCGGCCATCAAGGGCTGCATCGCCGATCCTCGTGAATACTTTTAGGCCCCTTATATAAACCATGGAATCCGTAATTCAAGGCCGCGTCTGTAAGTTTGGCGACAATATCAACTCCGACATCATCATCCCCGGCCGGTATCTCATCTACATCGACGCTCAGCGGTTGAGCGAGCACGCCTTCGAAGTTTTAGGCCCGGAGTACCCGGCCAAGCTGCGCAACTTCCAGATCCTGGTGGCCGGCCGGAATTTCGGCTGCGGGAGCGCGCGTGAACAGGCCGCGACGGCCATTCAAGGGCTCGGAATCAAGGCCGTGGTGGCGTGCTCCTTCGCTCGAACCTTCTTTCGCAACGCGATCAACGACGGCCTCCCGATTATCGAATGCCCGGACCTGTATCCAGCGGTGGAAGAGGGCGACGAGATCAAGATCGATCTGGCCGCCAGCAAGATTCGGCATGAGACTCAGCAGGGGGGCAAGGAATACAGCTTCCCGAAGTTGCCGGACTCGGTGCGCAAAATCCTGGAGTTGGGCGGCCTGGCGGCTTACTTGAAGGCTCAGCTCGCTTTACCTCAGGGATAATCGTCCCCATGGCACTCGAGTTCACCACTTCCTACCTGGAGGACGCCACCTCTCTTTTCCGCTATTACAAGGGGCTGGGGGAAAGGGCCATGGCCCAAGTGACCGATGACCAGCTAACGCTGGCCCTCGATCCGGAGATGAATTCGATTGCGATCGTCGTCAAGCATATGGCCGGGAACATGCGCGCCCGCTGGATCGGCTTCCCCTCGGTGGATGGCGAGAGTGCGACACGGGATCGCGACTCCGAATTTGTCGACCCGCCACAAAGCCGGGCCGAGCTGATGGCGATGTGGGAGGAAGGCTGGCGTTGCGTGTTCTCGGCGCTCGAGCCGTTATCCGACGCCGATCTCGGCCGCCGGCTGACCATCCGCGGAGAGGCGCATTCGGTGATGCAAGCCATCAACCGCCAACTCGCGCACTACTCCTATCACGTCGGGCAGATCGTGTTCCTGGCGAAGCAGTTTCAGCACGGCAGATGGAAGTCGCTGAGCGTTCCGCGCGGCCAATCGCAGGAGTTCAATCGCCGCGTTTCGAGGGGGGAAGCCAGCCAGCGGTAAGAGGCTCTACTTCAAAACCGGAGGGTTGGAAGGCAGCGGCGCGGGCGCTTCCACAATGGGCGCCGGCGGGAGCCAGAGACCCGGCACCAGCCGGAACCACAGGCGCACCAGCTGCGTAAAGGTTACAGCCAGCGACTTGACACGGAAGAATTGCGACCGGCCGTGCAGGCGCGGATAGTGGCGCACGCCCACCTCGACAACGCCACAGCCGGACAGCTCCAGCTTGCGCACCAGTTCCACGCAGATGGTTCCGGAGGTGGACGTAAGGCGGATTTCCTCGAGCAGGCTGCGGCGGATGAGACGGAAATCGCAATCGACGTCACGCAGACGGATGCGGAAGAGATAGCGCGCGAAGGCGTTATACACGCTGCCGATGCAAATGCGATGCCAGGGATCGTTCCGCTCCAGCTTGTAGCCGTTTACCAGGCCCACGTTGCCGCGCAACCCGGCCAGAAGGCGGGGGAGCTCGCCGACGTCGTACTGGCCATCGCCATCGGTGTAAAACACCAGCTCCTTGGCCGCCGCCGCGAATCCGGAGCGCAGAGCCTGGCCATAGCCCAGGTTGCGGGAATGCGTGATCACGCGCATGCGCGGGGCGAATTTCCGCGCGAGATCAGCCAGCACTTCGCCGGTCGAATCGCTGCTGCCATCGTTGATGACGATCACTTCGTAATCGCAGGCGCAGGCAGCCAGCACCGCAAAAGTCTTCTCGATCAACGGCGGGAGAGAAGGAGCGTCGTTGTAAGCGGGAAAAAAAACGCTCAGCGACTGGGCCGAAGCTGAACTGCTTTGAGACAACCAAAATACTCTATCACGGATCGGCCGTATGCCGCATGGCAGGGTCCTGAGGGCGGGACGTTGATTTGTAGAAATTGGTTTACTGCGGCTTATCTTTTTGTGGCGGCGGCGCAGACGGGGGTGGGGGATGCGGTGGGTGCGGCGTCACCGTCTTCAGCGGGCTGAGGAGCACGTGCGCATTGCGGCCTTCCAGGCGCGGCTGGCCCTCAATGGTGCCGACCGTCACCAGATCCGCGGCAAAACGGAGCAGCAGCTTCTTGCCGATATCGACGTGGGCGATTTCACGCCCCCGGAATTGCACCACGGCTTTGACGCGATTGCCCTCCTTGAGGAAGCGGATGGCGTGATTCTTCTTGAAGTCGTAGTCGTGATCGTCCGTATTGGGGCGGAATTTGATTTCCTTGACCTGGATGATGTGCTGTTTTCGCTTGGCTTCGTGCTGCTTCTTTTTGTTTTCGTACTGCCACTGGCCATAGTCCATGGCCTTGGCGACGGGCGGCTCGGCTGTGGGCGCGATCAGAATTAAATCCAGGCCCATATCCTGGGCCTTGCGCACGGCAACATTCGTGGGCATGATCTCGACGGAGCCATCGGGGAACACGGCACGAACTTCGCGCGCACGGATCGCCTCGTTCACGTTTTCCCGGATCTTTGGCCGGCGGGGTGGGAAGCCTCTTGGAATCATCCGCGGACGGCCTGCGCTATCACAACAACCGGCGAGAGCATCATGACCAAATAGTACCAGATCCGGCACGCGGCTCCGCAAGGGGTAGTCAGCTAAATGTACACAGATTTAGCTGACTACCCCGCAAGGCGGGCGGCGGCGTAGCGGGTCGGAGATGAGCAGGATATCGACGGAGTGTAACCAATAGCCAGCGGACGGCGTTATATCAATCGGAAGACGTTCCACAGAGACAACTCCCCGCGCAATGGACGCGGCCCGGAGTGAAAGTTGTTCTAACAAGACTTTCCACGAGATGAGGAGGGGTGTCTCCATGTGGATTCAAGACGGAGACTCAAGGAGACTGATAGAGAAATGAGACGCAACCTTCTGTCCAGCATCACGCTTTCAACCATCGTGGCCGCCGCGCTTCTGCCGGCCGGCTCCGTGTGGGCGGCGCCAAACTTCGGCAATTCCGCCACGCCGTACTTGAACCGGATCAACCAGCAAGCCTACCAGATTCAGGCTCAGGCCGACCGCCTGGAAGCGAATGTGCGTAGCGGCTCGCACGACTGGACCAGCTCAACGAGTTACACCGCCGACATGGCCGAGGGAGCGCAAAGGCTTTTGGCGCTGCTCGACCAGGTTGCGGCTCAGCCCGGCATCACTAACGACACGCGCATGCAAGTGGAGAAAATGAAGAGCGCGACGGCCGAAGTGGTGGCCTTCACCGGCAACGCGCTTGGGGAGCTGGATACGCGTTCGATGGCGCTGCACGCCGAAAACATATTCGCCAACACCGCCAATATCGAGGCGCTCTGCAACACGATCCGCAGCGAGGCGCAATCGATCGCACACTGAGCGGCTGAGCACCGATCTTCGATCCCCCCGCGGAGCAGGCGGCGGATGCTGGTCCCTCACTCGGGGCAGCACCGCCGCTTGTTCCGCTTTCACGCCAATTTCCGCGCGTTAGAATAACCTCCAGTGTCCCCCTCCTGGCGCCGCTACCTTCGCTCCCAAGATCTTATCTGGCTCTTGCTGCTTTCCACGCTAGTGGTCACGGCGCTGCTGATGGTGCACTACGAAACCAGCCCCAGGCCGGGACCTTTCGTGCCAGCGTTGCTGGTCGCGTTGTGGATCGTGAAAGTGTCTGAGCCGTACATCGGAACCATCCTGGCCATTGTGATCGAACTGGGTCTGTGTTTCGGCATCATCTGGGACAGCGGCCAGATCCAAAGCAGCTTTTATCTGCTGCCCTTGCTTCCGGTGATCTCCGCCGCCACCAATTTTGGTCTGCGAGGCACCGTGCTCTCCACGCTGGCCGCTTGCGCGGTGAATCTCTCGCAGCTTGTTTTTTTGAGATGGGAGCAAGCCTACATTCCTCCGGACCAATATCCCGAGCTGGTGCTGAAGCTTCTGTGGTTTCCGTTGGTTGGGTACCTGACCTATCAACTCGCCAAGGCGAATCGGGAGGAGACGCGCAAGCTCGAGGCCACTGCCAAGCAGCTTGCCGAAGCCAACCAGAGCCTGAAGGAAGCCCAAGCCGAGGCGCGGCGTTCGGAAAGACTCGCGGCGCTGGGACAATTGACCGCGGGCCTGGCGCACGAGCTGCGCAATCCGCTGGGCACCATGAAAAGCTCGGCCGAGCTGCTGAGGCGGCAGGTGGCGGGCGAAAACGAAATCGCCAAAGAGATGGCCGGTTACATCGCCACCGAGGTGGATCGCACCAATTCATTGATCACCCGGTTTCTGGATTTCGCGAGGCCGCAGCATTTGCGCCTGGAAAAGGGGAATATCGAGGAGCTGCTGGACCGCGTGATCGCGCGTTTTGAGCGCGAAAAATCGGGCGCGGCAGCCTCGGTTTCGATTTACAAGAACTATTCGCCCGACATTCCGCCGGTGGTCTTCGACGGCGAGCTCCTGGAGCGCGCTTTACTCAACCTGGTGACAAACGCGGCGCAGGCCAGCGCGCCGGGCTCGGTGGTCACGGTGAAGACGCGGATGGTCGAGACCAGCGCCGGACCATCGGCAACCGAGGGCGTAGAGATCGCAGTGATCGACCGCGGCTCCGGCATCGATCCCAAGCATCTGGAGAGCATCTTCAATCCGTTCTTCACCACCAAGTCGGAGGGCGTGGGTCTGGGGCTGGCCATCGTCTCCAAAATCGTCGATGAGCACGGGGGCCAGATCGTCGTCGAAAGCGCGCCCGGAGAAGGCAGCGTGTTCCGCGTGTACCTGCCGGCTGTGCGAGAGTAGAATTTCCAATGTCCTTGATCCTGGTGATTGAAGATGAGGAGAAGTATCGCAGGGTGATCAGCCTGCACCTTTCCTCCAGCGGCTACGCGGTGAAGGCCGCGGGCACGGCCGAAGACGGGTTGAAGCTCGCCGCGGACGCGGACCTGGTTCTCACCGATCTGAAACTGCCGGGCATGGACGGCCTGGCCTTCCTGGAACAGTTGCGCTCCCAGAACATGCTGACACCGGTGATTGTCATGTCGGCGTTTGGCACCGTGGAGAACGCCGTGGAGGCGATGAAAAAGGGCGCGGTGGACTTTCTGCCCAAGCCGTTTTCACTGGATCACCTATCGGTGGTGGTGGAAAAGGCCCTGGAGGTGCGCAAGCTGCGCGACGAGAATCGCGAGTTGCGCGAGGCTCTCGGGAAGAAGTATCAGTTCGAGAATATTATCGGGCACAGTCCGGCGATGCAGGAGATTTTCTCGACCATTACTCGCGTGGCGCCGACGCGAGCCACCGTGCTGCTGGGCGGAGAGAGCGGCGTGGGCAAGGACATGATCGCGCGCGCGATTCATGAGCATTCGCCGCGCAAGGGCAAACCCTTCGTCAAAATCGAATGCGCCTCCATTCCCGAAAACCTGATGGAGAGCGAGCTGTTCGGCTACGAAAAGGGCGCCTTCACGGGCGCCAACGTCTCTAAACCGGGCAAGTTCGAGAGCGCCAATACGGGGACGGTGATGCTGAACGAAATCGGCGATGTGCCGGTTTCGATCCAGGTAAAACTGTTACGCGTCTTGCAGGAGCGGGAGTTCGAGCGTCTGGGCTCCAATCGTACCCAGCACATCGACGTTCGCGTGATCGCGGCGACCAACGTAGATCTGCGTGAGGCTCTGGAGGAGGGAAGGTTTCGCGAGGATCTGTACTACCGGTTGAACGTGGTTCGATTGAACATCCCGCCTCTGCGCGAGCGCAGGGAGGACATTCCTTACCTGGTGGAGCACTTCGCGCAAAAGTTCAACGGCCAGATTAGCGAGGGCGCCATGGAACGGCTGATGGCATATCACTGGCCGGGCAACGTCCGGGAGCTGGAAAACGTGATGGAGCGCAGTATTTTGCTGGCGCAGGGTCCGCGCATCGAAGCCAGCGATGTCCGCATCGATACCTCGCAACGGTCGCGGACGGCGGCTTCCGGGGTGGCGGCGGACCAGTTCCTGCCGGAGGGCATGACGCTGGATGAATACGAGCAATCGCTGATTCGCGAGGCTCTCAAGCGCGCTAACGGCAACAAGAGTCACGCCGCTCGTCTGCTGGGGTTGACGCGGAACGCTCTGCGGTACCGGCTGGCGCAGATGGGGCTGGAATAGCTGCGTAATGACGGCAAGCGGAGCGGATTACTCACACGACGTTTTCTTCAGCTACAGACGTCATAGCCTGACGCTCGACTGGACGAGAGGAGTGCATCGGCGGCTCCAGTTTTGGCTGACCCAGGAGCTCGGGCGCGACGCAAAGGTGTTTGTGGACGAGGACAGTATTGAGACGGGCGACCGGTGGCCAGATAAACTCAAAGAGGGATTGCGGCAATCGCGTTGCATGGTCTGCGTCTGGTCACCTTCGTATTTCCATTCCGATTGGTGTGTGTCGGAATGGAGAAGCTTCCTGGCACGCGAGGAGCGCCTCGGCCTTCAATCGCACGGCCTGATCGCGCCGATGCGGTTCCATGATGGTGAGCATTTTCCCTCTGAGGCTCGCGAGGTTCAATGGACCGACGTTGCGCCCTATACCTCAACCTTGCCGGCGTTCTGGGCAAGTCAGCGGGCTCTGGAGTTGGAGGACCGCCTAAAAGAATTCGCCGCCTCCGTGGCGAAGCTTGTAAGGCGTGCACCGCAATTCGAGGACTGGCCGATCGTTGAGGCGCCCGGCCTAGCCTTGGCGAAGATAGAACTTGCCAAACTATGACGGCCCCAAACAACAGCGAGGTTGGCACTGTCTACACCTTTTATTCCTTCAAAGGGGGCGTAGGGCGAACCATGGCGCTCGCCAACGTCGCGGCGCTACTCGCGGAATGGGGTCATTCCGTGCTCGTCGTGGACTGGGATCTCGAAGCTCCCGGTTTGGAACGCTTCTTTGCGAAAGAGAGGCCCGACATCCATGAAGTTCGATCCAAAGCCCCAGGCATTTTGGATCTCATGGAGGCGAAGCGGAATGGCGGGAGCTTGGACTGGCGCGACGGTCTGATCAAGATCAATCGTGGACAGCTTTCTTTGCTTACTGCCGGCCGAAACGGCGAGTTCTACACCGCCCGGTTGCACTCGCTAGATTTCAACGATCTTTTTGAGAATCACGATCTCGGCTCCTATATCGAGAAACTGCGCAACGAGTGGATCTCTGAATTTGACTTCGTATTGGTGGACAGCAGGACCGGTTTTACGGACATTGGCGGCATATGCACCGTCCACTTGGCGGATGTGCTGGTTCTGCTCTTCACAACCACAGAATCAAGCGTAGGCGGTGCTCTATCGATTGTGGAGCGGGCGAGGAAGGCGCAGGAACGTCTGCCGCTCGACCGGCGCCAGTTGCTGGCTGTGCCGGTTCCGGCTAGAGATGAAAGTCGCACGGAGTACGAAAGCGCAGTTCAATGGAAGGACACGTTCGCTCGCCGGTTTGCCGATCTTTACCGCGACTGGCTACCGAGCGGGATGACCCCGCGCGATGCGATCGAACAGCTGAGGATCCCGTATATCCCTTATTGGAGCTTTGGTGAACGCCTTCCCGCGATTGAGGAGTCCACCGGCGAGCCTTGGCCATGCTTACGAGATTCTGGCTCGCGTGCTCGCGGCACGCCTCGACTGGTATGCGGCCTTACAGGGTGAAACGCTCGCCCCGCCCCCAATGCCCCGGCGCTCGTTCAATGATGAATGGCTTGAGCGCCATCGAAAAGCGGCGGAGGAAGGCCTCACGAACTCTGGGCTAAAGGGATTCATGGAGGTGTGGCATTTCTCCCCGGATTCATCCATCTCGAAGGCGCAGGCCGACCTACTGGTGGCCGCACGGCAGGCCCAAGCGGCGTCCGGTTGGCCGGCCGGGATGCTCCTGAGTGGTGCGGACGCCCCGAAAGCGATGAACGACGGAATCGTCGCGAGCTTTTCGCGCCAAAGGTTCGTCTACTGGGCGTTGGCAAAGAACGGCGACTTCTATTCTCTGATGCCCCTGCTGGAAGACAGCCAGTACCCCAACCGCGATGTGCTATGGGTCGATGGTTGCATCGCGCACACTACGGAGGCGCTGGTCCACTGCGTAAATCTGTACAAGGCCTTGGGGGTCGAGCCGAACGCGCATATCGAAATCACAATTCGATATGGAGGAATGCGAGGTCGTAGTTTGCGACGGCAGCCCCCGTCGATGCCGCCGCCTTGGGAAAACACCAATTCGCTCGAAGACGAGATACCCATCCCACCCGTTGTATTTAGACTGGGAGACCTTGACTCGAACATGGTGGGCCTCGTCAAGAAGCTCTGCGAACCCCTTTTCGTCCTTTTCGATTTCGCAAGCTTCAAAGACGAGACCTATGAGAAGATCGTGTCGGACCTCGTCAGACGAATCGGATGAGAGCCAGGCTCCGTCACTTCTTCCGCCGCATGAAGATCGCCATCAACGCCACGATCACCAACAGGCCGGCCACCCAGCGGATTCCGCTCACAACTACATTTTGGACTTAATCACGTCCACCAATTCCTGGACGGATCCGGCGCTCTTCTTGAGGGCGGCGGATTCCTCTGCGGTCAACTGGATTTCGTAGATCTTCTCGATGCCGAATGCGCCCAATTTCACCGGCACTCCCACAAACAGGCCGCTGATTCCGTATTCCCCTTCGAGGTAGGCGGAGCAGGGCAGGATCTTCTTCTTGTCCTTGAGAATGGACTCGACCATTTCCACCGCGGCGGCCGAAGGAGCGTAGTACGCGCTGCCGGTCTTGAGGTGCTTGACGATCTCCGCGCCGCCGTTGGCGGTGCGGGCGACGATCGCGTCCAGCCTGTCCTTGGCGATCAGCTCCGTAAGGGGGATTCCGGAGACGTTCGACAACCGCACCACGGGCACCATCGTGTCGCCATGGCCGCCTAGAACCACGGCGGTGACGTTTTCGACGGAGACGTTCAGCTCGGCGGCGATGAAGGTGCGGAAGCGTGCGGAGTCGAGCACTCCGGCCATCCCGATCACGCGATTCTTGGGAAACTTGGAGACCTCGAAGGCGGTCCAGCACATGGCGTCGAGAGGATTGGTCACCAGCACCAGAATGGCGTTGGGCGAATGCTTCGCGACGGCCTCCGTTACGCTCTTGACAACCGCATAGTTGGCCAGCAGCAGATCGTCGCGGCTCATACCCGGCTTGCGCGCCAGACCCGCGGTGATGACCACTACGTCGGAGTTGGCGGTGGCCTCGTAATCGTTGGCGCCGGTGATGGCGACATCGTAGCCTTCAATTGGGCCCATCTGGAGCATATCCAGCCCCTTGCCTTGCGGAACGCCTTCGACAACGTCGACCAGAACAACGTCGGCCAACTCTTTCAGGGCGAGGTTGACGGCGCAGCTCGCGCCGACGTTGCCTCCGCCCACAACCGTGACTTTTTTGCGCATAAGGTAGCGATTATAACATTGGCCGGAACCGCCCTCCTCCATTGAGTTGCGCCGTACCCTTGAAAGGACTACCATCGTCTATTAATTAGACCCGCGCTGGAGGTTTGATGATCCGCAAGTTCCTGCCCGCCCTCGCCGTCCTCTTACTGCCCACCCTGATTCATGCCGAGGCGAGAATGCTTCGCCATCCCACTTATTCTAAAGGCAAGATCGCTTTTACCTACCTGAGCGACATATGGATCGTCAACGAAGACGGCAAGAACCCGGAGCGACTTACCGTCAATAAGTCTCGCAACATGCTGCCTCGGTTCTCGCCGGATGGCAATTGGATCGCGTTCTCTTCCAATCGCGCGGGCAACTACGACGTGTATGTGATTCCGGCCGCCGGCGGCAAGCCGCGCCAGCTCACGTTCCATTCCGAGGACGATGCAGTGGTCGGCTGGACGCCGGACGGCCGCAAGATCATTTTCTACTCGACACGGGGCGAGGGCGTTTTCCCGGAGGTCCGGACGCTGTTCGAGGTGCCCCTGGAAGGCGGCATGGAGCAGCCCTTGAAAACCGACTGGGGCGCCTGGGCCAGTTATTCTCCGGATGGCTCCAAGCTGGCGCTCACCCGCCACCCCAGCGAGTGGAGCCGCCAGCATTACCGCGGCAGCTACGCGGCCGACCTGTGGGTGATGGACGTCAACGCCAAGAGCTTCGTCAAGCTTGGCGACGAGGATTACAAAGGCAACTACCTGTGGCCCATGTACGGGCGCAATGGCGAGATTTATTACGTCGCCGACCAGCTTCCCAACGAGAAGAACATCAAGGCCGGCGGGCCGGAGGTGATGCAGAGCGTCAACAACATCTGGAGAATCTCGGAGCGCGGCGGCAAACCGGTCCAGGTGACGCACCACACTGACGGCAACCTGTACTATCCCAGCATGTCCGCGGACGGCAAAACCATCGTGTACGAGGATAACTTCGGGCTGTGGAAGCTGGATGTGGGCAGCGGCAAAAGCACGGAGATCCACGTCGATATCAAGAGCGACCTCAAGGACAACAACGTCCAGCTGGTGAACCTCACCAATGACGCCGAAAGCTTCAATGTGTCGCCTTCAGGCCGGCGTATCGCCCTCACCGTCCACGGAGAAATCTTTACCATCGCCACCGATCGCGGCGAAACGCAGCGCGTCACGGATACGCCTTGGCGCGATCAGGACCCCAAATGGTCGCCTGACGGGAAATGGATCGCCTTCATCTCGGACCGGACCGGCCGCGAGGAGGTGTGGCTGTCGGACGAGTTGGGGAAAAACGTAAAGAAGCTGAGCGATGCGGACTGTGAGAAGGGCGAGTTCGAGTGGTCTCCGGATTCCAAGTCGATGCTGTGGAATTGCTCCGATCATAAGCTGCGGCTGGCGACGGTGGAGGCGGGGGAAACTCAGATTGTCGCCAGCAACGACGTGGGCGATCTGGATTCGCCGGCGTTCTCGCCGGATGGCAAATGGATCTCCTATGCAAAAGAAGACAAGCTGCTGCGCAGCCACGTGTTCGTATTGCAGTTGGATGGCGGGATGGAACGGATGATCACCTCGCCGGAATTCCTGATTTCGACCGGCGCACAGTGGACTCCCGACGGCAAGAAGTTGCTGGTGTTGGGTGGCGTTGGCACAGCCAGCACAGTGGGAGGGGGCGGCACATCGTTCCAGCTCTACAGTATCGCGCTGGTGCCGGTCGATAAGGACCCGAACGACCGTGACATCAACACCGAAGCGCAGGCGGAAGCGCCGGCGGAAGGCGTCACGGGCGGGCGAGGAGGCGGCTTTGGCGGCGGCCGTGGAGGCAGAGGAGGCAGGGGCGGCGACACGGAACCATCCGGCCCGCAGGTGAAGATCGAATGGGACGGTCTGGAGCACCGGGTGCAACTGCTGACCCGCGGCGTCGGGTCCGTGGGAAGCGTGTTGCCCTCGCCGGACGGCCGCAATTACGCGGTGGTGGCGGGCGGCGGGGGCCGCGGTGGCGGTAATGGTCCTGGGATCTATACGGTGTCTGAAGATGGGGGCCGTATGACGCGGGTTTCGCAGAACCAGGCCGGCGGGGCTCGCGGCGGCGGATTTGGCTACCCGCAGTGGTCCCGCGACGGGCGCACTCTCTACTTCCTGCAAGGCGGCGGCATTTTCGCGGCGTCGGCGGGCGGCGGGGGAGGTGGCGGAGGCGAAGCGGGGGCCGATAGCGGCGGAGGCGGTGGAGGCCGGGGTGGCGCCGGCGGGCGTGGCGGCGGCGCTGCTCCCACCATCGCGAACGGACCCACACCGCGGCGGATTCCGTTCACCATCCATCTGCAAATCGACGAGGCGGCCGAGCGTCAACAGGTATTCGAAGAGGCGTGGCGCACCATGAAGTACCGCTTTTACGACCCCAAGATGAACGGCGTCAACTGGGAGGCTTTGAAGGATACATATGAGTCCTTGCTGCCTCATGTCGTGGACAACGATGAGTTTCACGTGCTCATCATGGACATGATCGGCAAGCTCAACTCGTCGCACACCGGCATCAGCGGTGGCAGCGCTCTGCCCGGCCAAACCCGGCAGGTTGGGGTTCAAACCCGCTATCCCGGATTCGATTTGGAGCCGGATTCTTCGGGTTATTACAAGGTTTCCTACATTTATCACAAAGGCCCCGCCGATCACGATTACGTGAGGCTGCACGTGGGCGATTTGATCCTGGCCCTGAACGGCAAGGAGCTCAAAACCAGCGACAACTATTGGGAAGATTTCAATGTCCTGACCGGCCAGAAGTTCGATTTCACGGTGAATTCGAAGCCGTCGTTCGAGGGTTCCTGGAACGTCGCTTTGGAGACGCTGACGGCCAGGGAGCAGGACGGCCTCCAGTATGAACGGTGGGTGGACAGCCACAGAGCCATGGTGGACAAGGCTTCCGGAGGAACGATCGGCTATCTGCATATCCGCGACATGGAGGGCGCATCGCTCCGGCGCTTCGAGCAGGAACTGATCGAGAATCTGGACAAAAAGGCGCTGATTATCGATGTGCGCTTCAACGGCGGTGGCGGCATCGACCAGGAGTTGTTGCAAATTCTGAACCAGCACAAGAAGTATGAGTCGTCGCGGGCGCGCGATTCCTCCGATGTGCCGCGGCCGAGCGAGGGATTCTTCGGTCCCATGGTGGTATTGCAAAACGAACGCTCCGCGAGCGATGCGGAGATGTTCCCGGACGGCTTCCGCTCGCTGGGCCTCGGCAAGGTGGTCGGAGTGCCCACGTATGGCGCGGTGATCGGGACCGGGGAGTACGAGTTGCTCGATGGCTCCTCGATTCGCACTCCGGAGATCGGAATCTATACCGCCACGGGCCAAAACATGGAGAACTACGGCGTGCCCCCGGATGTGTACGTCGACAATACACCCGCGGATTTTCTCGCCGGGCGCGACAGGCAAGTGGAGAAAGCCGTCGAGGTGTTGCAGAGCGAGATCAAGTAGCTCCCGCACCCCGGCTTTCCTTGAGATCGGAAACCACCACGCCCGCGGGCGCTCCGATCACGGTGCAGAAGTGAGGGAAGCCGGGTCTGCTCTGCCCGACTGCCTGAGATCGCGCGCGACCTCGGTAACTCTGCGCCCATGGAGCCGTGCGCTCTCTATCGCACTGCCGGCCGGCATGAGACCCGGCGGCACAAGGACCAAGTCAAGTCCGGCAAGGACTGAGCACAGAGAGACGAGTGCTGGATCGCTTATTCCGGTTCCGGCCGGTTCCGCGGTGAATGCAGTTCCCACTTTCCCACTGAGTTTACCGGCGGACTGCACAACCTTTAGCCCGTCGAGATACGTTTTCAATTCAGGAGAAGATACCCCGTCCCGAGCCGGCATTGCGATCACCAGAGCATCCGCCCAAAGGAAGTCCACCTCGCGAGGGGCGATATATTCCCTGCCCATTCGATCGCGGTTTCCCCTCCAACCCGAAACGCCGTCTACGGTCCGATCGTCGACGTTCTCGCGCAGCCAACGCAATCGAATGTTGGCTCTCGCCTGAACCGCGCCCAGGGCGAATGCCAGAGCAAGTTTTTCCGTCGAGCCGGTGCGCGAGCTGAAGGTAACGAGTGTATTGATATCCTGCATGATTCACACCTGCATGGTTCACACGAGGTCGAAGAACAAAAACTCGCTGCCATCCTGGCCTCCGGTGAACGACAGATCCTGCTCGGCGCTGACCGAAGCCCCGTCGCCCTCCGCCAGCGCTTCTCCGTTCATCGATACATTGCCAAGGGCAATCTGTACCCACGCATGGCGTCCCGGCGCGAGTTTGTGCCGGAGGTTCTCGCCCGAACCGAGCACTGAGGCATATACGAACGCGTCCTGGTGGATCGTCACCGCCTGTGAATCATGGTGGTTGCTTCCCTGGGGCGCCGCCAGAAGCCGGAACCGGCCGCGCTTCTCCCGCGGATCGAACGAAATCTGCTGATACGACGGTTCAACGTCCATGACGGCGGGTTCGATCCATATCTGCAGAAAGTGTCCAGCCTCCTGCGCGGAGGCATTGAACTCGCTGTGAATCACCCCCGTGCCCGCCGACATCGCTTGAATCGTGTTGGCTCCGAAGGTCTGGATTTCACCCATGCTGTCTCTGTGGGTGAGACCGCCGTCCAGCACATACGTCAGGATTTCCATATCGCGATGGGCGTGCGCCCCGAAACCCCTTCCCGCAGCGATTCGATCCTCGTTGATGACCCGCAGTGCACGGAAACCCATGTGCGCGGGATCATAGTAGCTGGCAAAAGAAAAGGTGTAGTAGCTGTTGATCCAGCCGAGATCGGCATGCCCCCGCTCGGCACTTCGGCGAATTACGATCATTTTCCCGGTTTCCTTCCCCGACGACTCACGTCGAAGCCGCGCTGCTACAAGAGACAAAGATTTTCGGCATCCTCCACGGCGTAAAGCAGGCTCCGCGGTTCCTCGGCCCTATAATCATGTTACCGGTTCGCTTGGCCTCGTTTCCAGGAAGCCCCCGTCAAGCAATTTAAGAAAGTGATCCAAATTGAGGTCGTTGTGCCAAATAAAAAAGTAACCGAACACGGGGGCGACTTGATCCTCTCTGTGGAGTGAAGTCGATTCCCTGGGGAGTCGCGTGCCTGGGGATTGAGCTGCTCCAAGGCACGCTGGACAGGCTGATTCTTCAGGCCCCCTCCTGGGGACCGCAGCATGGCTATGGCATTGGCCAGGCGATCCGCACTGGATCGTCCGAGGTTCTCCACGCCGAAACCGGGTCGCTGTACCCATCGCTGCACCGGCTGGAGAAGCACGTTTGGGTCAAATCTGAGTGGAGGCAGTCCGAGAATCGGCCGATGGAGGAACCGTCATTACGCTGGGCGGGATTCCTCGACAGGGCGGCGGCCGCGGTGTGTAGCTTAAGGCTCGACTTGACCCGCTACGGGGCGGGGAAGGTAGAGTAGAAGATGCTCGCGTAAACCCTCCGTTTCGCGCCATTATACAAAATGCCCCATAAGTTAACGAATCTTCTGAACCCGGTTCCCGGCGATCTTGAAATTGCGCAGGCCGCAACGCCGGTGCCCATCGACCGCATCGCCCACGAGGCCGGAATTCTTCCCGACGAGCTGGAGCTATACGGGAAGAATAAAGCCAAGGTGCACCTGTCCATTCGCGACCGCCTCAAGGACGGGCGCAACGGGAAATACATCGTCGTGACCGCGATCACGCCCACACCGCTAGGCGAGGGCAAGACCACCACCACCGTGGGGCTGAGCCAGGCGCTCGGCGCCCATCTTGGCAAGAAGGTATTCACGTGCATTCGCCAACCCAGCCAGGGCCCGACCTTCGGGATCAAAGGCGGCGCGGCCGGCGGAGGCTACAGCCAGATCATTCCCATGGAGGAGTTCAATCTCCATCTGACCGGCGATATCCACGCCATCACCGCGGCGAACAATCTGCTGGCGGCGGCGATCGACACTCGCATGTTTCACGAGAAGGGGCAGAAGGACGATCAGGTGCTGTTCGACCGCCTGTGCCCCGCCGCCAAGGACGGCAGCCGCCGCTTCACCGGCGTGATGCTGCGCCGTCTGCGCAAGCTGGGAATCAATGAGCTCGATCCCAACGCGCTGACGCCGGAGGAGCGGAGCCGCTTCGCGCGCCTGGACATCGACCCGGCCACCATCACCTGGCGGCGCGTGGTGGATACCAACGATCGCATGCTGCGCCAGATCACCATCGGCCAGGGTCCGGAAGAAAAGGGCGCCGAGCGCGTCACCGGCTTCGACATGACAGTGGCCAGCGAGATCATGGCGATTCTGGCGCTGACTACTTCGCTCAACGACATGCGCGAGCGTCTGGGACGCATCGTGATCGGCAGCAACCGCGCGGGCGAGCCGGTGACGGCCGACGATCTGGGCGTGGGTGGAGCTCTGGCGGTGCTGATGAAGGACGCCATCCTCCCCAATCTGATGCAGACGCTGGAGGAGACGCCCGCGTTCGTGCATGCGGGCCCGTTCGCCAATATCGCGCACGGAAACTCCTCGATTGTGGCGGATCAGATCGCACTGAAGCTGGCGGGCGCGGAGGGATATGTGCTGACCGAGGCGGGCTTCGGCGCGGACATGGGCATGGAGAAGTTCTTCAACATCAAGTGCCGCTATAGCGGTCTGAAGCCGGATTGCGTGGTTCTGGTGGCTACCATTCGCGCGCTCAAGATGCACGGAGGCGGACCCAAGGTGGTGGCCGGGCAGCCGCTGGCTCACGCGTATTTGGAAGAGAACCTCGAGCTGCTGGAACGCGGGTGCAGTAACCTGGCGAAGATGATCGACAACGCGCGCCGCTTCGGCATTCCGGTGGTGGTGGCGGTGAACCGCTTCAAGACCGACACAGCCGCCGAGATCGAGCTGGTGCGGCGATTGGCCATTGCGGCAGGCGCGGAGGACGCGGCGCAATCGGATCATTGGGCGCTGGGCGGCGCGGGCGCGGTGGATCTGGCCAACGCCGTGGTGGCGGCCTGCGAGAAGCCCAGCCATTTCCGCTTCCTGTATCCGCTGGAGATGAGCATCAAGGAAAAAATCGAGACCATCGTGCGCGAGATGTACGGAGGCTCGGGAGTGGAATATTCGCCCGAGGCGGAGCAGAAGGTCGAACTGTACACGCGGCAAGGCTTCGACAAATTGCCCATCTGCATGGCCAAGACGCATTTGAGCTTGAGCCACGATCCGAATCTGAAGGGCGCGCCCACGGGGTTCGTGGTGCCGGTGCGCGATATTCGCGCCAGCGTCGGCGCGGGCTTCCTGTACCCGCTGCTGGGCACCATGGCCACCATGCCCGGGCTGTCGACGAGGCCGGGCTATTACGAAATGGATATCGACCCGGAGACGGGACGCGTGATCGGGCTGTCGTGAGTCTTTGGACGCAGCCGCTGGAGTCGCTGTATGAGGGCTTGGCGGCGGCGAAGACTGCGCCGGCGGGTGTGACGGCGGCGGCGGTCAGCGCTCGGTTCGGGATGGCGCTGCTGATCAAGGCGCTTGAGATCACGGTGAAGCGGAGGGATTTTTCGGGCGATGCTGCGGCGCTACGCCTGTGGATCGATGTCGCGCGCAAGGAAGCGGACGCGCTGGCCGAGGCCGCGAACGAAGACATCGCCGGAGCGGCGGAGCGTAAGCGCATCGAGATTCCGATGATCGCGGCGCGTGCGGCGGTGGCGGGGCTCGATATGTGCGCCGAAGCCGCGGGTGTGGTGCGCGGGGCGCTGGCTGCGGATGTCGGGGCCGCAGCGGCGCTGCTATGCGCCGCGGTGCACGCGATTCTGTTGTGCGTGGACTCCAACGCGGGGCAGCTTGAAGCGGAGGAGCGGCGCGAACTGGAGCGTCACGCGCTGGCGCGGCAGGAGAGTATTATGGGACAGGTCTCGAAGGCGCTCGGGTAGTGAATCGAGGTGTAAGGTGAAGGGGTTCCTTTTCCTTCTTGCGGCGTCGCTTACCGCGAGCGTCGTGCACGGTCAGGCTATCAAAGACCCCTTGCGGCCAAATCCCGTACGAGTGTCCACGCGCATCCAAGTGCTGGCGTCCATGGAGCACGCGAGCGCGAAGATTGGAGATCCGATAAGGGTCAACTACCGCCTCAAAAACGTGTCTTCCGAGGTAGTCAGGGTACCGCAGGGCGGCCAAGAATTCGACTGCTGGTTCATCGTGACCGACGCTTCGGGGGCGGAGGTTCCGCGGACCGCGTTGGGCGACAGAGTGATTGCGGGCATCGATCCGCCTGGGTACGTCAGGGCCCATGGCTCCGTTAGGGGCTTTCTAGATCCCGGGCAAGAGGGTTTTGGAAGCTCCGCCGAGCTCACTGAGCTTTACCGGTTGGACCGGCCGGGAAAGTATTTCGTCCGCATGGCGTACCGCAGCATTGCGCCCAGCCAACCGGTGCCCGCGACCCAGGAGGAACGAAACAAGATTCCCCGAGAGGAGGCCGTCTCCGACCTGATTCCGTTCACGATCACTCCGTGATTTAAGCCCGCTGATAGCGCGCTGTGAAGTGAAACGCGCTGCCTTTGCCCGGCTCGCTTTCCACCCAGATGCGGCCGCCCATCAGCCCGACAAGCTCGGAGCAGATCGCCAATCCTAAACCAGTGCCGCCATAGCGGCGCGTGCTGGAGCCGTCGGCCTGCACGAAGGGATCGAAGATGCTGGCCTGGCGGCTGACGGGGATGCCGATGCCGGTGTCGGTCACGGTGACGTGCAGCTCCTCGGCTGCACCCATCACGACGGGCATGGCGACGGATACCGCGACCTTCCCGGCGTTACCTTCTCCGGCGGGGGTGAACTTGATGGCGTTGCCGATCAAGTTCGTCAAGACTCGCCCCAGGCTGGAGGGATCGCCCACCACCGTTTGCGGCACGCCGGCCGCGATGGAATGCGTCAACTCGAGGCCTTTTTGCCGGGCCGAGAAGGCCTGTGCCGCGACGGCTTCGCCGATCGCCTTGCGGACATCGAATTCGCTGCGCTCTAGCGTCACCTTTCCGGCGTCGAGCTTGGAGAAATCCAGAATATCGTTGATGAGCGTCAGCAACGCGTCGGCCGAATCCTTGGCAATTTGCAGGAATTCGCGTTGCTCGGTGGTGAGTTCCGTATCCAACACGATCCCGGTCATGCCCAGCATGGCGTTCATGGGAGTCCGGATTTCATGGCTCATGTTGGCGAGGAAGGCGCTCTTCAGCCGCCCCATCTCCTCGGCCTTGTCCTTGGCGGCGCGCAACTGTTCGTTGGCCGCCTGGAGCTCCGTAGTGCGTTTGGCGACCGCCTCTTCCAGTTGATCGCGATCCTGCTGGAGCTGCCGGTCGTGCTCGGCCAGCCGGGCGTGTTCCTCCTCCAGCATCTTCTTGGCAATGGCGCTGCTCATCATTTCGCCGATCAGGGAAATCGCGGAGGTTTCCTCCGCCGGGTGGACGTGAGGGTCCAGGTGATGCACGTTGACCACGCCGACGGTCTCGCCCTTGTGCAGCAAAGGCACGCAAAGAAACGCTTCGTAGGTGTCTTCGATGAGGGCGGGAACGGCCTTGAAGCGCGGATCCAGAGCCGCGCCGGAACTGAGCGCGACAGGGGTGCGATGCTCGGCGACCCAGCCGGTGACCCCCTCCCCCATCTTCATGCGGACGGTGCCGATCTTGCGCGAATGCGGGAGTTGGGAGGCGCGCAGAACCAAGTCGCCGGTTTGCGGCTCCAGAAGATAAATCAGGCAGGCGTCGCAACTGCAAATCTGCGCGGTCAGGCCCACGATCTGGCCGAGCATCTCGTCCAACGACAGCTCCGAATTTACAATGCGGGTCACGCGATGTAAAAAAGTTATGTAAGAGCCGTGTGTTTCGACTTCCGCTGCCACGCCCAAGCGTAAGACCTCCCTGTCACAGCGATCCAATCAAATCTTTCTATCGGCTGAATCACTGGCCCTTCATATAGTACGAAGCCGGGGCAAGCTATAATCGGTCGAAGACGCACTCGCCTCCGCGTTTTGAGGAATGTGTCACCGGCCAAGCGCCGCGGGGGGAAGATTCAAGACCGTTCATGCCCATACGTGTCGCTCTTCGTCATCGGACCATTTATCATTACGACCGCCTGGTGCGGCTCTCCCCGCAGGTGATCCGGCTCCGGCCCGCGCCGCACTGCCGGACGCCGGTGACGGCGTATTCGCTGAAGGTGGAACCGAAGCCGCACTTTCTGAACTGGCAGCAGGACCCGCAGAGTAATTTCCTGGCGCGGGTGGTATTTCCCGAGCTCGTGCGTCATTTTTCGGTGGACGTGGATCTGGTCGCGGAGATGACCGTGATCAATCCGTTCGACTTTTTCCTGGAACCTTACGCGGAGGAGTTCCCGTTCCGTTACGAAGAAACCCTAGCGCATGAGCTGGCGCCGTTTCTGAAGACTTCCGCGGCGGAGCCGAAGCTGGCTGAGTATGTGAAGACCATCGACCTGAAGCCGCGCCGCTCGATGGATTTTCTGGTGAGCCTGAACCAGCGTTTGCAGGGCGAGATCGGGTACCTGATCCGCATGGAGCCGGGGGTGCAATCGAGCGAAGAGACGCTGAAGCTGAAGACCGGCTCCTGCCGCGATTCGGCGTGGCTGGAGGTCGAGATCTTCCGCCATCTGGGGCTGGCGGCACGGTTCGTTTCCGGATACCTGATCCAATTGAAGCCGGACGTCAAACCTCTGGACGGGGCGGCGGCCGGCGCGTCGCAGGACTTCACGGATCTGCACGCCTGGACAGAAGTGTATTTGCCGGGCGCGGGATGGATCGGGCTGGACCCGACCTCGGGACTGCTCGCCGGGGAAGGCCATCTGCCGCTGTCGGCGACGCCCGAGCCGAGTTCGGCCGCTCCCATCTCCGGCGGAGTGGACGAATGCGAAGTGCAGTTCACCCATGAGATGACGGTGACGCGGATTCACGAAGACCCGCGCGTCACGCTGCCCTACACCGACGCGCAATGGAACACGATTGAGGCGTTGGGGCGCAGGATCGACCAGGATATTTGCTCGAGCGACATCCGCCTGACCATGGGCGGCGAGCCGACGTTCGTCTCCATCGACGACATGGACGGCGCGGAGTGGAATACGGCGGCGCTGGGTCCGCAAAAGCGCGTGCTATCGGAGCGGCTGCTTGACCGCTTGCGGAGCCGGCTCGCTCCCGGCGGTCTGCTGCACTACGGGCAGGGCAAATGGTATCCGGGCGAGCCTTTGCCACGCTGGGCTCTGGCGTGTTACTGGCGCGCCGATGGGATTCCCTTGTGGCACGATCGCGCGCTGCTGGCTCGCGAGGGCGAGACTTATAACTCCGGCCCGCTAGAAGCGCAACATTTCGCCGAGGCCTTGGCTCGGCGGCTGGGCGTGGACCCTCACTACGTCAACCAGGCCTTCGAAGATCCACTGTATTATGTGCAGCGAGAGCGGCAATTGCCGATCAACGTCCATCCGGTGGACAATCATCTGCCGATGGACAGCAATCTGGATGACGCGCAGGAGCGCGAGCGCGTGCGCAAGGTATTCGAGCGCGGCCTGAGCACGCCGGTGGGCATGGTGCTGCCGATCGAGCGCAACCCGGGCCGCAGCGGCCCACGGTGGCAAACCGGGCTGTGGATGCTGCGCGGCCAGCGCCTGATGCTGATTCCGGGCGATTCGCCGCTGGGACTGCGGCTACCCTTGGCCAGCTTGCCGTGGGTCTCGGTAGCGGACGCGCCGCAAGTGTTCCCGGTGGACCCGATGGTGAATCGCGGGCCGCTCCCGGTGCCGCCGCGGCACGCTCCTAAAGACGGTCCCGTGCTGCAATCGCAAAAACAAGCCGAGCGCGATAGGAAGCCCGAGATGGGCGAATCGGCTCCGTGGGTGGTGCGCACCGCTCTGGGCGTCGAGCCTCGCCAGGGACGTCTGCATGTGTTCATGCCGCCGCTGATGAATGCCGAGGACTACATCGACTTATTGGCGGCGGTGGAGGACACCGCCGGGCACCTGAAGATGCCGGTGGTGATCGAGGGCTACCCTCCGCCGCACGACGCGCGCCTTAAGAACGTCAAGGTCACGCCGGACCCGGGCGTCATCGAAGTCAATATTCATCCTGCTGGCTCGTGGCCGGAGTTGGTGGACACCATCACGGCGCTGTACGAAGATGCGCGGCAATCGCGCCTGGGAACGGAGAAGTTCATGCTGGACGGCCGGCACACCGGCACCGGCGGAGGCAATCATTTCGTGTTCGGCGGCCCCACCGCCGCCGACAGTCCGTTCCTGAGGCGTCCGGATTTATTGCGCAGCATGATCGGCTACTGGCTGAATCATCCGTCGCTGTCATACGCCTTTTCGGGGATGTTCATCGGGCCCACCAGCCAGGCTCCGCGGGTGGATGAAACGCGGCAGGATAACTTGTATGAGCTGGAAATCGCCTTCGGCCAGGTTCCCGATCCGGAGCAAGGGGCGTGCCCGGCCTGGCTGGTGGACCGCATTTTCCGCCACATTCTGGTGGATGTCACCGGCAACACCCACCGCGCCGAATTTTGCATCGACAAACTGTATTCACCGGACTCTTCGACGGGACGGCTGGGGCTGCTGGAATTGCGCGGGTTCGAAATGCCGCCGCACGCGCGCATGAGCCTTACGCAACAATTACTGGTGCGCGCCATGATCGCCTGGTTCTGGAAGCACCCATACCGGGCGCAGCCGGTGCGTTGGGGAACGCGTCTGCACGACCAGTTCATGCTGCCGTTCTTCATCGCCCAGGATTTCCGCGAAGTGCTCGCCGATCTGAACCGCTTCGGCTATCCCTTCCAGATGGAATGGTTCGCGCCGCATCTCGAATTCCGCTACCCGGTGTTCGGGCACGCGCATCACGCCGGCATCGAGATCGAGATCCGCCAAGCCACCGAGCCCTGGTACGTTCTGGGTGAAGAAGGAAGTCCGGGCGGAACCTCGCGCTACGTGGATTCCTCGGTGGAGCGCGTGCAGGTGCGGGTGGAAGGATTGGAGAGCAGCCGGTATTCGATTACGTGCAACGGACGCCGCATTCCGCTGCATCCGACCGGAACGCAGGGCGAGTGGGTGGCGGGCGTCCGCTACCGCGCCTGGCAGCCTCCCTCCTGCCTGCATCCGACCATTCCGGTTCACGCGCCGCTGATTTTCGACGTCGTGGATCTTTGGAGCGGACGAAGCATGGGCGGCTGCTCGTATCACGTCGCGCATCCGGGCGGGCGCAATTTCGCGGCCTTCCCGGTGAACGCCAACGAAGCCGAGGCCCGCCGCGTGGCGCGATTCTTTCCCTTCGGGCACACTCCGGGAGCGATGGCCGCACCCGTGCCGGAGGAGAACCCTGATTTTCCGATGACACTGGATCTGCGGAGGCCGGGGCCACACAGATGAAATCCCGACTCCTTTTGTGGCGCACGCACTCCTGCGTGCCGTGTCGATACTTATCTCGACACCGTCGTTGGCCGGCAACGCCGTGTCGGAACCCAGCGTCGGCGGGAGTGCCGACGCGGCACGCAGGAGTGCGTGCGCCACAAATGCCACCTAGATGAAGCCCGACATCACACCCACCGAGACCCAGCTCGATCCGGCGTGGCACTACGAAGCCAACCCCGGCTTCTACGATGAAGTTCTGGATTCCGGCCAGGTGCGGCCGCACTGGCTCGCGCTGACCGACTCGCTGACATCGATGGGCCACTCCGGGCTGGTGAAGCGCTGGCAGCAGGGTCAGCGGATGATCCAGGACAACGCGATCACCTACAACGTCTACGGCGATCCGCTGACCACCTCGCGCCCTTGGCCGCTGGATCCCGTTCCGCTGGTGATGCAGCAATCCGAATGGAGAGCCATCGAGGCCGCCATCGTCCAGCGCGCTATGTTGTTCAACGCGATGCTGGCGGATCTGTATGGACCGCAGGAGCTGCTGCGGGAGAACCGGCTTCCGCCGGAGCTGGTGTTTCCGAATCCCGCGTTTTTGCGGCCTTGCTGGGGTATTGAGCCTCCCGGAGGCACGTTCCTGCACCTGTATTCGGCGGATCTGGCGCGGTCGCCGGACGGGCAATGGTGGGTGCTGTCGGATCGCACGCAGACGCCGTCGGGGACGGGCTACGCGCTGGAAAATCGCCTGGTAACGACGCGCGTGCTGCCGGACGTATTTCGCAGCGCGCATGTGCGTCGCCTGGCCACATTCTTTCAGGCGTACCGCGACGCGCTCCAGCGCCTGGTTCCGGCGCAACGCGAGAATCCGCGCATCGTCCTGCTCACGCCGGGTCCGTATAACGAAACCTATTTCGAGCACGCGTTCCTGGCTCGCTACCTCGGCTACACGCTAGTGGAAGGCGACGATCTGACGGTGCGCGATTGCCGCGTGTTCCTGAAGACGCTGGGCGGGCTGCTGCCGGTGGACGTGATCGTGCGGCGGCAGGACGACCTTTTCTGCGATCCGCTGGAACTGCGCGGCGATTCCATGCTGGGCGTGCCCGGATTGGTGCAGGCGGTGCGCATGGGCAACGTGGCCATCGCCAACGCGCTCGGCTCGGGCCTGGCGGAATCGCCCGCCTATGCGGCTTTTCTGCCGGGCTTGTGCAAGCTCTTGCTGGATGAGGAACTGAAGATTCCGACGGTGGCGACGTGGTGGTGCGGGCAGGAGGGTCCGCTCGCGTATGTGCTCGATCACCTGGACAGCCTGGTGCTCAAGCCCACGTTCCCGGGGACCCGCATCGAGCCGATCTTCGGCGCGCGCCTGAGCGGCGAGGAGAAGAACGCGGTGCTCGATAAGGTGCGCACCAATCCCGGCGGCTACGTGGCCCAGGAAAAGGTGGCTCTTTCGACAGTGCCGGTGTGGGAGGACAATCGCATGGGACCTCGCCACTTGGTGCTGCGCGTGTATGCCGTGCCCTCCGGCAACAGCTACATGGTGATGCCGGGCGGGCTGACGCGCATATCCAGCTCGCTGGACAACATGGTGGTGTCGATGCAGAGCGGCGGCGGCAGCAAGGACACCTGGGTGCTGGGCGACGCGCCGGCTCCGCCGTTCACCTTGCTGCGTCCGGCAACGCATCCGCTGGAGGTTAGCCGCGCAACCTTCGACCTGCCCAGCCGCGTAGCCGACAATTTGTTCTGGCTGGGCCGCTACACCGACCGCATGGAATCGGTGGTGCGTTTGACGCGGGCGATCCTGGCGCGCTTCCAGGAAGGCGATGCCGCGCGCACCGCCGGCCTCAACGCCGGCCTCGAGATCCTTGCCGAGCTGGGCCATCTGCCGGAGCGCGACGCCGCCAAGGTATCGAGCCCTATCACGCCGGAGCGCGAGGTGCTGGCCATGATCTACGACCCGGCCACGCCCAACGGCCTCGTGAGCGGGATCCACCGGGTGCGCCGCGTCGCGTGGCTGCTGCGGGATCGCATCTCGGTGGACGCCTGGCTCATCCTCAATCAACTCGATCAGCAGTTTTCGCAAGCCGCTCCGGCCGAGGCGTTCCGCGTGAGCGGCGCCCAGGATCGTCTGAATCACGTCATCATCACGCTCTCGGCCTTTTCCGGCATCGTGATGGAAAGCATGACGCGCGGCGACGGCTGGCGCTTCCTGGACATCGGCCGGCGTCTGGAGCGCGCGGTGCAGATGACCGACATGCTGCGCCACGGCCTGCGTTCCGAATCGCCGGGCGTGGGCGTGCTGGAAGCGATTCTGGAGATCGCCGACAGCTCCATCACCTACCGCTCGCGCTATCTGACGTCGCTGCAAACCGACCTGGTGCTGGATCTGCTGCTGGCCGACGAAGCCAATCCGCGCTCGGTCGCGTTCCAACTGGCGCGCTTGAAGGAGCACGTGGACCTGCTTCCCAACAGCCAGATCTCGATTCGCCGTCCGCAGGAGGCGAGGCAGGCGCTGGCGCTGCTGACCGCCGTGCAGCTTGCCGACGTCCGGGAGCTGGGCAGGACCGAGGATATCGCCGCGGCCGCGGCTCGCGATTCGCTGCTGGACCGCCTGGCGGCCGACCTGGGCGTCCTTTCCGAAACCATCTCGCGAGCGTATTTCACACATGCGGCGCAATCGCGGCAACTCGCGGCGCCTTGACCCATTGAACATCCCATGAAGCTGCTGACCACTCATATCACCCGCTACTGGTACAGCGAGCCGGTCTCGCTGTGCCACACCGAGGTCTATCTGGCGCCCCGCGCGCGCAGAAGCCAAACCGTTCTCGAGCACGAGTTGACAGTGACGCCCGCACCCGAGGCGATGTTTCCGCGCGAAGACTACTTCGGGAATCCGGTCACGTTCTTTTCCATTCACGAGCGGCACCGCGAGCTGATCATTACCTCGCGCGGGTCGGTGGAGGTGGCCCCGGCTCCGCCGCCCAATCTGGATCTATCGCCGCGATGGGAGGAAGTGCGCGAGGCGGTGCATAAGGATGATGCGCGGCGCAATTCACCCGATTCCTTCGATGCCGCGCAGTTCATTTACGAATCGCCACACATCCGGATCGGCGCGGCCTTCGCCGAATATGCGGCGGAATCCTTCGCGCCCGGCCGGCGGTATCTCGATGGCGTCAACGACCTGTCGCGGCGCATCTATACCGGATTCAAGTACGACAAGCGCGCCACCACCTTGGCCACGCCAGTCGATGAGGTGCTCGATTCCAAGCGCGGGGTGTGCCAGGATTTCGCGCATCTGATGATCGCGTGCCTGCGCTCGATGAAGCTGCCGGCGCGCTATGTCAGCGGGTACGTGCGCACGGGCCACAAACTGGTGGGCGGGGACGCGTCGCACGCCTGGGTGTCGGCGTGGTGCCCCATGTTCGGCTGGCAGGATTTCGATCCCACCAACAACGTGATGCCGCAGGACGAGCACGTGACCTTGGCCTGGGGCCGCGATTACTCGGACGTTTCGCCGGTCAAGGGCGTCGCGCTGGGCGGCGGCGAACAGGTCATCAGCGTCTCGGTGGACGTGCGCGCGCAGGGGCTGGATTCGGCGGTGTAGGGGGGGCGGGACGCCTGGCGGGTTGAGTCGCAAACGCGGCGGTTTGTAGTGACGGCGCAAGAGGCGTCCCAATGAAGTATCATCTTGTGAGGAAGGAACTCCATGCCCAAAAAAGTCGATCCTCTGAATAAGAAAACGTACGGCGCGGTAACCGCGGCGCTCACGGTCACCGATGTGAAGGCCGCAATGAATTTCTATACGAAAGCCCTCGGTTTCACCAAGCGTGGGATCATGAATGGGCCCGACCGCAAACCGGTGCACGCCGAGCTCACCCTTCGGGGCACCACTTTGATGTTGGGGCCGGAGAATTCAATGGGCGGGCGCAGCGCCAAATCTCTCGGCGGTTCGCCGGTGACCTTGTATCTGACCACGGAGAATGCGGACAAAATGGTCGACAAAGCGGTAAAGCTGGGAGCCACCGTAAAACAGCCGGTCGGCGACATGTTCTGGGGGGACCGTTGCGGAACGATTGTCGATCCGGATGGAAATAGCTGGATGATCGCCACGCACATGGCCGACCCCACTCCCCAGGAAATGATGAAGAAGATGAAGGCGATGTTCGCCCAAGCCGGAAGCACCGCAAGTTCTAGCGCGAGCTCTTAACGCAGGCTCTTAATTGAAAACTTGCGCGCTGCTACAATCGAAGCGTGCCTTATCCAGAACAATTCATCGCTCCAATGCGGGCGGATCTGACGCGCCACGGCGTCGAAGAAGCCAGAACTCCCGCCGATGTCGACCGCCTGATCGCGGCCGACAAGGGGACCGTGCTGATGGTGGTGAACTCGGTGTGCGGCTGCGCCGCGGGGAGGGCCCGGCCGGCTATCGGCATGGCCTTGCAACACTCGGTGAAGCCCGCCAAAGTGGCCACGGTATTCGCGGGCGGCGATGAAGCCGCGGTGGCGCACCTGCGCGCGATCCTGGCCCCGTATCCGCCGTCCTCGCCTTCGATGGCTCTGTTTCGCGACGGGAAACCGGTGCATATGATCCACCGCTCCGATATTGAGCGGCGCGAGCCGGAGCAGATCGCCAAGCTGCTCACCGAGGCGTTCGACCAGTACTGCGGGTAAAGCAGGTCGGGGATCTGCTCCACTACTCTACTTCATTGCGCTGGACGTGCCCCCCGCCGCCGGGACATAGCACTTGAGCGCGTAATCCATCACCATGCGGTCCGCGCTGAAGCGCCAGCCCAGCGTCCGGATGGTGCGCTTCATGCGCTTGATCCAGCCGCGAGGCAGGCCGTCGTGGTCGCGCTCGTAATACAGCGGGATGACTTCCTCGCGCAGCACGCGGTACAGATCCTCGCGGTCGCGATTGTCGTGAACGTCCATGTTGGAATGCGTCCGGCCGGTACCGATGGAGAAGCCGTTCAAGCCGTCATAGGCTTCGGCCCACCAGCCGTCCGCCACGGAAAGATTCAGTCCTCCGTTCAGCACCACCTTTTGCCCGCTGGTGCCGGACGCCTCCAAAGGCCGCCGCGGATTGTTCAGCCATACATCCACGCCCTGCACGAAATGACGCCCGACGTTGATGTCGTAATCCTCCACGAACAAGAACTTGTCCGCGAAGCGCGGATTGCGCATCAACTCCGCGATCTCCTGCAATACGCGCTTGCCGGGATCGTCGTGCGGGTGAGCCTTGCCGGCGAAGACGAACTGCACCGGCCGCTTGGGGTCGTTGATCATGGCGTCCAGCCTTTCGATATCGGCCAGAATCAGGTTGGCGCGCTTGTAGGTGGCAAAGCGGCGCGCGAAGCCGATGGTCAGCGCGTCGGGACTGAGCACGCGGCCCAGGCGTTGCAGCGCCGCGTGCGGCTCGCCGCGGCGGTGGGCTTGTCCCACGGCGCGCCGGCGCACGAACTCCAGCAGACGCGATTTCAGCGCCAGATGCGTCTCCCACAGCTCGCCGTCCTCCACGTTTTCGATGCCGTCCCAGGTATGGATTTGCCCGGCATGCTCGCGCCAGTCGCTGCCCAGGTGGCGGTCGTAGAGCACGGACATCTGCGGCGCGAGCCACGTGGGCACGTGCACGCCATTGGTGATGTGGCCGATGGGGACTTCCTCTTCCGGCTTGCCGGGATACAGGCCGGTCCACATCGCGCGCGAAACTTCTCCATGCAGGGAGGAGACCGCGTTGGCGCGCCGCGAAAGCTTCAAGCCGATCACGGTCATGCAGAAATCTTCGTGGTAGTTGCTCGGATTCTCGCGGCCCAGGGCCATCAGCCGCTCGTGAGAAATCCCCAGCGCGTCGCGCAACGGGCCCAGGTGCTCCTCGATGAGGCCGGCGGGGAAGCGATCGTGCCCGGCGGGCACGGGCGTGTGCGTGGTGAACACAACCTCGCGAGCCACGTGCGAAGCGGCCTGGTCGAAGCTTGTCCCTTCTTCCTGCATGCGCGCGCGAATCGCCTCCAGTACGGCGAACCCGGAGTGCCCTTCGTTTAAGTGCAGGACGCCGGGCGTGATTCCCAAGGCCTTCAGCGCGCGGAAGCCGCCTACGCCCAGCAGCAGCTCCTGGCGAATGCGCACGCGCGCGTCGCCGCCATACAACCGCGTGGTCAGCTCGCGATCCTCGGGCGTGTTGCCTTCCACGTCGGTATCGAGCAGCAGCAGGTCGCAGCGTCCCACCTTCACGCGCCAGACCTTGGCGCGGATGACGCCGCCGCGCATCTCGATCTGCACCGTCACCGGACCGCCGCTTTGGCCGATGGCCGGCTCCCGCGAGAGCTGATTTACGTCCGTGATCGAATACTCTTCCTGCTGCCAGCCGTTCAAATCCAGGCGCTGCCGGAAGTAGCCTTGGCCGTAAAACAATCCCACGCCTACCAGCGGAATGCCCAGGTCGGACGCGCTCTTAATGTGATCGCCGGCCAGGACACCCAAGCCGCCGGAGTAGATCGGCAGCGACTCGTGCAGTCCGAACTCAGCCGAGAAATATCCCACCGGGCGGGGACGCAGAACACCGGCGTTGCCCGCGCCCCAGGTGCGGTCCGCCTGAAGATACTCCTGCATGCGGCGATAGGCGTAGTTGATCCGGCCGTGCAAGACCAGCTCGCCCGCGCGCTGCTCCAGCTTGGCCAGCGGGATTTCGGTCAGCAGCGACACGGGGTTGTGATTGAGCTCGCGCCAGCGCGCCGGATCCAGATCGCGGAACAGGCCGTTGGTGTCGTTGTCCCAGCTCCACCACAAATTGCGGGCCAGCGCCCACAAACGCTCCTGCGCGGGCGCGATGAAGCGGGCCAGCGTGCGGGCCTCATTCACCACCGGCGCGACCTGCGCGGCGGCCGCCGCCAGCATGCCGATCTCCTCCGGGCTGAAAGGGCGCGGGTCTTTGGTTTGCACGATGAGCACGCCCTGCAACACGCCGCGGTCGATCAGCGGCACGCCCAGAAAGGAGTGAACGGCGTCCTCGCCGGCCTCGCGGAAATACTTGAAGCGCGGGTGACTCGTCGCATTCTCGACGGCGATGGGATGAACCTGCTCGGCCACCAGCCCGGCCAGGCCTTCGTGCAGGCCCATGCGCAGCGTGCCGATGCATTCGGGGCGCAGGCCCACGGTGGCGGCCAGAACCAGACTGGCGCGGTCCGGCTCCAGCAGATAGGCGGAGCACACGTCGGTCTTGAAGTGCCGGGCGATCAGCGCCACCACGTTCATCAGCGTCTCGGCCGGTTTTCCGGTCTCGGCCGCCAGCGTCCCGACCTCCTCCAATGTAAGAACGAAATTCGCGTCGAACGCATTCACGGGTTGGGTCATGTGTATGGATTCCCTTGTCGTTTTCAGGTCTCGTCTAACGACTGGGTTAGCGGTGGGAAGCGGGAACTAATAGTTTAACCCGGCTTCCGCGGCTCTGGGGTGCCGATTCGCCGATTCCTGCCTATGAAAAAACGAGGCTAAAGCCGGCACTTGTCTCCTACGCATGGAACACCCGATCGCATGCGGCCGGAGGTCCGGCCTCCTCAAATGCCAGACGGACACCGCCCGCGCCGTTCCCCTGCGTTGGGCCTCGAATGCGCGGTCAGCCCATCACGTGTGAGCGCTGAGGTTCGATCTTATAGATCACCCGTACTTCGCCAGGCTTGCGGCGGGGGTAGCTATCTAAGTCGAGGTATTTCTTCGTCAGTTTGTCGATGTGGTCGTCGGCGCCCTGTTCGGTAATATCCACCACTTTGCCACGGATCGAAAGATGGCGATACGGGTTGTCGGGATCCACAAGGTCCAGGGATACGCGCGCGTCGCGGCGCATGTTGCGGTCCTTGACGCGTCCTTTGGCGGTATTGATGACGATGTGGCGACCATCGTACTCTACCCAAACCGGCGACACATGCGGGCTTCCATCCGGCATCAAAGTGGCCAGTTGCGCGAATGCCTTCTTCTGGAACAAGTCTTGGAAGTTTTCGGGAATCGCTGTCATAACACACTCCGTCCTAATTAATCCGAGAGTACCATGCGCGGCATGATCGTCGGAACCACCGGCGAGAGATTCGGCGCCGCGGCCAAAGCCTGCGAAACCCAGCTCGCTGCCGATGGTGCGGCAGGTTCCCGGCCTCGGCTCACTTCGTGTCTTGCGAGAGTGCCCGGATTACGGCCTCAGGAATCGGCTGCGATTTCAGCCTCCCGGGAACAGCGGGATCGATTCGGGCCCACACCCGGGTCTCCGAGCATTCCACGGCGAGATCCGCGCCCTTCAGAACCCTATGTTGAACATCGAAGCTGCTTCGGCCGAAGCGCGTGATCGTCGTCTCGATCGTCAGCTCATCCCCGAATCGGGACGGGATCAGAAACCTGGATCGCGTATCCACCATCGGGATGGCCATGCCCTGCCTGGCGACTAGATCTCCTCTAAGAAACCCAGCGGTTTCGAAGAGCGCCGCCGAGGAGGCATCGAACCACTCAAAATACCTCGGGTAGAACACGATACCCGCGGGATCGCAGTCGCCCCACTCGATTCGGATCGTGCGCCGGTTTATGAGCATGGGTTCGTCGCTCCTCCTCTTCCCTCAGAAGGGGTCATCAATCGGCGGCGTACCATAGGTATGTAACGTCTCAACGGTCTCGAGTCCCCAGGCCTGACCCTTCATCCGGTCCGCTTCTGTCCATCGGATCGGTTTCCAGTCGGGGGCGAGGACAAGGCGCGCGCCGGAGCTGTCCACTTCCACTCGGTTTCCGCCCGGTTCATAAACCCATAGGAAGAAAGTTTGCTGGACGGCGTGCTTGTGTGGCCCGCTTTCGATAAATGTACCGCTCTCCAAGAAGATATCGGCGGCCCGCAGAACCTCCTCTCGACTATCGACCGTGTAGGTCAGGTGGTGGAAGCGCCCCCTAGCTCCGGTAGCGTCGAGAATATAGGAGAAGTCGTGGCCTTTGTTCGTGCAGGTCATCCACATTCCGGTCTCGGTACCGTCGTTCATCACAATCTGCTCAGTCAGACGGCAGCCGAAGTATTGTTCGAAAAATTCCCGGTTCGCCTTGATGTCGGAAGCGAAGCACTCCACGTGCTCGAGTCTCCTGACGCTGATGCCACGCGCCGGAAACCGTTGCGCCTGGTTCTTGAGACCAGGATTCAGATTGGGCGGAGCCACATACCATTCAGTTTCGTAGTACAGCTCCACTTTGTGGCCGTCTGGATCTTGGCAGACGTAGGCTGGACCATGTCCCAGGTCGCCATCCGTCCATCCGATCTCGTAACCGGAATCCTTCAGCGCCGCAACTCGCCGCTCCAGTGCCTGCGGGCTCCTTGTGCGGAAGGCCATATGCTCCATGCCGGACTTCGTTGAAGCAGTCAGCTTTAGAGTATGACGCTCGTAATCGTCCCAGCCGCGCAAATAGACTGAATCGCCCTTCCGGCCACTTTCCGTCATTCCGAGCACGTCCTTGAAAAAGCGAAGACTCTCCTCGGGCTTGGGCGTGAGGAGCTCCAAATGGCCCAGATGAGCTACATCATAATTCGGTTCGTTCTGCATAGTCTCCAATTATCCACGGCTCCATTTGGCGTCCGATGGTTGCGGGCTGCTTTCTATAGCAAACTCTACGGCTTAATAGCTGCCTCTGCCGATCGCTTCAGTTTGGCCGATTTCAAACGAGCCCAATTCCCAATCGGTGAATCCGCGCGGACCGCATGAAATGGAGCCGCTCTAAAGTACGCGAAGAACCGGCGAGCCATTATAGCCGTCCTGGCTCGGGAAACTCGGAGGCAGGCCGGCCAGTTCCCGCAGCGTACCTGCAACGTAATAACGGGCCATGTCTTTGCGCCAGTGCATCGCAAAATCCGTGTTATCAAGCGGTTTGGCAGCTGGGTAGGCTGCCGCAGAGGCCTCATGAATGGTTTCCTCCGTCAGCTTCTTCCCGATAATAGCCTTCTGCGAGAGGGCCACCTCAAGAGGAGCGGAACCAACACCTCCCAGGATAATCTTGGCGTCCTCCACCACTCCATCGCCCGTCAGGCGCACGTAAGTGGCGGCGCCGAGAACCGGGAAATCGAACGAACCGCGGCGGCGGAGCTTCCAATATGTCGCTCGCCAGCCGTTGACGGGCGGCAAATGGATTTCGGTCAGCAGTTCGTCGGGCCGTTTATTCAGATGCTGGATCCCGTCATCGCGATAAAGATCCGCCGCCCCGATCACCCTTTCGCCCGAACTCGAAACCAGCTTCACCTTGGCGCCGATGGCCACCATGACCGGAGCGCAGTCGCTCGACTGCACTGCCCAACAACGCGGGCTGGATGGAGCGACCCAGCAGATCTCGCCATCCTTCTTCATGCAGAAGTGGATGGCCTTGCGCCACTCGTAGTTCTGGTCGTAATAATTGCACCGCGTGTCGAGCAGAAGGTTCCCGCCGATACTGCCCATGTTGCGCAGCAGCGGTGTGGAGATCAACTCGGCGGCCTTCGCGACCGCCGGGTAGGAGTGTTGGATGCGCCGGCCCTCCGTTACGTCGGTTAATGTTAAACCCGCGCCCAGGACCATCCCTTCCGCCGGCTTGCCCTTCATGGCACGGAGTTGTTTAAGCTGCGACAACCCGATAACAATCTTCGGCACTTGCTGGCGGCGCTTCATATTCGGATAAAGGTCCGTGCCGCCGGTTACATACGTCGCATCCGGTCCCGAATCTGACATCATGCGCACAGCCTCGGACAAAGAAGCTGGTTGGAGATAACGGAATTTAGGAAGTCTCAGCATTGGACTACCTTTGGGCGAGGGCCGGTTCGCGCTGTAACGGCTTACCGTCTCCGCCTTCCGTCGGCGTAGGAACGAAAATCGGGGCCGGCATTTCACATTCCAGGAACTTGGCTGGCCCGTATCTGCCTTCCTGACCCTTGGCCTTGGCCCGGATCGCTTTCAGCACTTTATCGGGGGTGATCGGAACCTCGTCGATTCGAACTCCTACAGCATCGTAAATGGCGTTCGCAATCGCGGGCGGAACCGGCAACTGGGGTCCTTGCCCGGCTTCTTTCGCTCCGAACGGCCCATTTGAGTCCCCGTCTTCAATCAGATACGTGATAACGTCGCACATCTCCAGCGTGGTCGGGCTCTTATATTCGAGGAAAGAGGGGAATTTGTGCACGACGTTGCGGTTTCCGCGGTAGGTCATCTCCTCCATCAAAGCTTCGCCGAGGCCCATATAGACGCTGCCTTCCACTTGACCCATCACCAGTACAGGATTGATGCACTGGCCTACATCGTGCCCGATCCAGATGCGCGGCACGACTACGATGCCAGTCTCCGGATTGACCTCCACTTCGGCGATCGCCGCGGTGAAACTGAAAGCCGGCGAAGGACCGATCCCGGATCCTTTGAATTTTCCCGGCGCCGCTGGCGGCTTGTACGAGCCGACGGTCCCGAGGGTGCCGAATTTCGTCTCGGCAAGCCACACGGCCTCGATAAAGGTCACGCCTCTCTCTGGATTTTCGGTGTCGAATACGCGGCGATCGGCGAAGCATAGCCGACTGCCGGGAACTTCCAGTTTTTCAGTCACGGCCTGGCTCAATAGGTCCTTTGCGCGCTCCGCGGCCTGGATGGCGGCATTGCCCGTCATGAGCGTAACGCGGCTGGAATAACTGCCGAGGTCCACCGGAGTCAGATCTGTGTCGGCGGTGACCACGCGTATGTCAAAAGGATCGATTCCCAAAACCTCGGCCACGATGTACGCCAGAATCGAATCGGAACCCTGGCCAATTTCCGCCGAGCCGCAAAAAACGCTCACGCCTCCGCCGCGATCCAGTTTCAACTGCACGCCGGAATGCGGCATGTTGTTCCAGTAAATAGGAGTCTGCGCTCCGGTCATGTAACCGCTGCACGCCATTCCGATCCCTTTCCCGTAGGGAAGCTTGCGGAACCGTTCGTTCCACCGGGAGCCTTCCACCACCTTGTCAATGCACTTGCCCAAACCCATGGTCCCGACGCGAATCCAATTCGCGAGAGTTGAACCAGGCTGGACCAGATGCCGCTTCCGCATTTCGGCCGGGTCGAGATCTAACTGCTCGGCGATCTTATCCATTTGGACTTCCTGGGCGAAGCGCGGTTGAGGGGTCCCATTTCCCCGCTTCGGACCGCAGGGAGCTTTGTTCGTGAACACCCTTACAGCCTCGACTTTGAAACGCGGGATCTTATAGGTAGTGGTCTGAAATGTTCCCGTGTAAAAGGTGCTGGCGACTCCCAGGCCCCCGTACGCTCCGCCGTCCAAAATCGTGCGATGGTGCATCGCGGTGATGGAGCCGTCCTTGTTGAACCCCGTCTTGGTCGACATCAAGCAAGGATGCCGTCCACGGTGGCAGTAGAAGACCTCTTCACGCGTCAGACAGATCTTGACGGGACGCCCGAGGATCATCGCCAGCTTTGAGACCACCATCTCATGTTGGAAGGGATCGCACTTGCCTCCAAAGCCTCCTCCATTGGGCGTGGCAATCACGTGGATGTGACTGGCGGGGAGACCCAGCACTTTGACCAAGGCCTTATGCAAGTAGTGCAGGTCCTGGGTGCATGTGTAGAGGGTGAGCTTGCCGTCGTGACTGAAAGTCGCCACGCTGGCATGTTGTTCCAGGGCGAGATGGGTGCTGCCTTCGTAAAACGTAAGGTCTTCGCGGATGAAATCGGCCTCGGCGAAGCCCGCCTCCACGTCGCCGAATTCATACACCTGCCTCCGGTGGACGTTGCCGAATTCGCCAGAATCGTGGACCCGAGGCTCGGGGTGCTCCAGCGCGCTCTGCATGGAGGAAATCGTGGGGAGGAGTTCATACTCGACTTCGATGAGATCCAAAGCTTCGGTGGCGACATCCTCATCCACCGCGGCAATGGCGGCCACCGGTTCGCCCACCATCCGGACTTTGCCGATCGACAGCGCGTGTTCATCCTCGCTGACGGGCATGGCCCCATACGCCACCGGCAGATCCTTTCCTGTGAGCACCGCTTTAACGCCGGGATAATTCTCCGCTTTGGAGGTATCGATCTTCAGAATGCGGGCGTGGGGCACCGTGCTGCGAAAGAGCTTGGTGTGAAGCATTCGCGGGAACACGATGTCATCCGCATATTTCGTCTCTCCCGTGCACTTCGCCGTGACGTCTACCTTGCGGAAGGGCTTGCCCACCACCCGCAGGCCGGCTCGTTTGCCGCCATTATTGCCAGCCATAAACACTCTCCTTGGGAGCTTCCGCCTGCTCGCCGGCCATCCAGGCGGCAGCCAGCTCCACCGCCTCGTAGATCTTGATGTAGCCGGTGCAGCGGCAAATATTTCCCGCCAGAGCCGCCCTGATCCGATCGCGCGAAGGCCGCGGAACCTGCTCCAGCAAGGCTTTTGCCGTCAGGAGCATTCCGGGCGTGCAATATCCACACTGCGCGGCTCCCAGATCGGCGAACGCTGCCTGTAATGGATGAAGCTTGTTTCCATCCGCCATGCCCTCGACCGTGTCGACCTCATGCCCTTCCACGGCGATTCCCAGGGCCAGACACGACAGCACCGGCCGGCCGTCCACGAGCACCGCGCAGCATCCACACTCGCCCAACTCGCAGCCGTGCTTGGTGCCCGTGAGCCCCAGGTCCTCGCGAAGCACTTCCAGGAGCGTCTTGTGCGGGGCAAAGGCTACTTCGACCGGCTCGCTGTTCACCCGCAAGTGGATGTGCGCTTTCTCCGGCTTACTCTTGCCCTTTTTCCTGATCGGTTTCATTGCCATGCCTTTCAATCCGCGGAGGTCCTGTTGCGGCGACGCCTATTTTATCATGGCGCGCCGGTACACACCCAGTCCCACGTGCAAGATCCGTCGTTTCAGCCGGCGTTCCAGCCCATGCTGTTGACAACCACCACTCCGCTCAATAGAATATTGAAGGTTCCGCGCGATAAAGGTCAGCGCGACGGATACTCAAACGCGCAAGCCTCGCTCTGGGAGTTCTGAAACGTGCCTGATAAAGTCAAGAGCATTTCCGAAGTCGTGCGAAGTATCCCCGATGGCTCACACATCGCACTGGGTGGGTTTGCGATCGCGCGCAATTCCATCGTATTCGCTCACGAACTCATCCGCCAGCAGAAGAAGGACCTCACGCTCTCGCAAGGTGTGATGGGCATGGAAACGGACCTGCTTGTCGGCGCCGGCTTGGTAGTGAAACTGATCGTGGGGGGCGGCTCCCTCGACCGCTTCGGTCCGGTTCGCTGCATCAATCGCGCGCGAGACAAAGGCACGGTAATCTCCATCGACTCGAGTAGTCTCTCACTCGCCTTTGGATATCTGGCGGGAGCTTTGGGCATTTCCTTCATCCCCATCAAATCCCTCCTGGCCTCCGAGATGATGGAACGCCTCGAGACCGCGGCCCCCGACTATCTCCGCCGCGGAAAGTGTCCGTTCACAGGCGAGGAGTATGCTTTTCTGCGGGCGATCACGCCGGACGTGTCGGTGGTCCATGTTCAGATTGCGGATCGCAAGGGGAATTGCTGGATCCATGGCCCTCGTTGGGAAAATGAAGAACAGGCAAAGGCCGCCAAGAGATTGTTTGTTATCACCGAGGAACTGGTCCCAACCGAGTACATTCAACGGGAGCCGGAGCGGACTATCATCGCCGGGCACCGCGTGGAGGCCGTGGTTCATCAACCTTTCGGCGCACATCCGACGGGCGTTTTCGGATGCTATGACTATGACTCGGAACACCTGAAGTTGTACGCGGAGCACCACAAGACTCCCGAGAAAATGAATGAGTATTTGCAGAATTATGTATTTGGTACGCGCGACCACTGGGAGTACCTGGAGAAAGTCGGGGGCTTGCACCGCATGAATGAGATTAAAGCTGAGGCGATTTTCGGCTATTAGGAGACATATCTATGCCATCGACTTCCACCGAGCTCCGGGAACAGCAACTTTCCGGCATTACTTCCAGCGAGATTATGGTAACCGCGGCGTCGAAAGAGGTGCAGGACGGTGAAATCGCCGTCGTGGGAATCGGTCTTCCGCAGGTCGCCTGTGTGCTGGCGCGCCGAACCCATGCGCCCGGGCTGAGTTTGCTGCTGGAGATCGGGGTCGCCGACATGGAGCCGGTGGACACACCCGTGGGCTTGGCCGATTCCCGGATTTTCTACCGCGCCACGTGCTGGAGCGGATTTCTCGATACTCTCGGCATGAATCTGCACCGTGGTGTGGTCGACGTGGGCTTTATCGGCGCATTGGAGGTCGATCGTTTCGGCAACGTAAATACGACGTTGACCAAGGATCCCGATGGGACGGTGCACTATTTCAACGGCAGCGCCGGCGGCAACGATGTAGCGTCGCTCGCCAAACGCGTTGTCATCATCGTGCGCCACGGAAAACGCAAGCTGCCGAATCTGGTGGCCCATCTCACCAGTCCTGGCTTCGTAAACGGACATAGCCGCAAGGAATTGAGCCTGCGCGGAGGCGGACCGCACCGCATCATTACCGATATGGCTGTGCTCGGGTTCGATAATGCTTCACGGACGGCGTCATTGGTGTCAATGCACCCGGGAATCACGGTCGATCAGCTATTGGACAACACCGGATTCCCCTTACAGATACCGGACCCGGCACCCATCACTCCGGTGCCGACGAAAGAGGAACTCCGCCTATTGCGCGAGGAGATCGATCCCGGGCGTGTGTACTTGCGATGAGGTCCATCAGCCGGGGTCCGCACCGCGCTTCCGGAGCCTGCGGTTAAATCACCTTCTCATCGCGCAGTTTCCGAATCTCCTCGTTGCTGTAACCCAACTGGCGAAGAATCGATTCGCTGTGCTCGCCCAACGAAGGAATCGGATCGAATCTGGACGGACTATCCGACAGGCGCAGCGGACTGGAAGTCACGGGAATCCGCCCAACCGGGGAATCCACCTCGCGAACCATCTCACGAGCGGCTACCTGCGGATGAGCCGCCACCTGCGCGATGCTTCTCACCTCGCCGTAAGGCAAACGGCTCTGCTCAAGCCGGACCAGCCATTCGCCGTGATTGCGCTGCAGAAAGATCTCATCGATCATTTGCTCGAGAATCACCCGATTCGTCCGGCGTAATGCAGATGTCCCGAAACGCGCATCTTCCAGAAAGTCCGGCCGCTCGATCACCTCGCGGCAAAATATTTCCCAATCCCGAGGGGTCGCCACGGCGAAGCTAACATATACTCCATCGCCAGCCAGAAAAGGTCCGTAGGGAGTCACATAATGATGCCGGAATCCGACTCGTGCAGGCTCCTCGCCCTGGTGCCAATAATGCTGCAAAAAATATCCCTGCCAGGCCAGAATGGATTCAAACATCGAAATATCGATATACTGGCCGCGGCCGGTCTTTTGCCTTTGATACAGAGCCGCGAGTATGCCCGTGACCGCATACATCGAGCACGCTAAATCGGCGATTGGAACACTCACTTTCGCCGGCTGGTTTTCGGAACCTGTCGTGGCGATAATGCCAGCCTCGCCTTGAATCAGCAAATCGTATGCCTTTACGTCCTTATAAGGGCCGCCTTGCCCGTATCCTGAAATCGAACAATAGATCAATCGAGGATTAATGGCGCGCAGCTGGTCATATCCCAGGCCTAACCTTGCGGCCACCCCTGGCGCGAAATTTTCGACGAATACGTCAACGGTCTTGACCAGGCGCTGCAATATTTCCAACCCGGCGGGACTCTTGACATCCAGCGCGAAGCTGCGCTTGTTGTAGTTCAGCCACACATAGCCCGACGATAATCCGCGGACGGCGTTGTCCCAGTGGCGGATCAAATCTCCCTCTTTGGGCTTCTCGATCTTAATGACATCCGCGCCCATGTCCCCCAGAATGCGCGTACAGTGCGGCCCGGAGACAGACACCTCCAGCGCTAAAACCTTAACGCCGGCCAGAGCTGCTTCGCCAGTGCTACTTGGATTCATCGATTGTAGGGAAGAGATCGCGGGAAGGAGCGGAGGCGCGCTTCCAAACCATCACCGTGCGGACGTAGTCGATCACGATTTTACCCTCCTGCTGGACGCCGCGCGTACGTACCTTGACCAAGCCCCACTGCGGGCGGGACTTAGACTCACGCTTCTCCAAAACCTCCGATTCGGAATAGAGCGTATCGCCCGCAAACAACGGGTTGGGCAATTTGATTTCATCCCATCCCAGGGCAAAGCCGTTCTCGCTGACATCCGCAACACCCATTCCCGCCACAATCGCCAGCGTCAGAGCGCTGTTGATCAGAGGCCGTTTGTACTCGGTTCGCTTGGCGTACTCGGTGTTGAAGTGGATTTGATTGGTGTTGTTGGTCAACAAGGTAAACCAGGTGTTGTCGGCCTCGGTGAGGGTCCTGCCCAGACGGCAACGGTAAATATCGCCGACTTCGAAGTCCTCGAAGTAGCGCCCTTCCCAGCCCTGTTTCACGGCCATTTCGCTAAATCCTCCCGCTTGTAAGACATGCTTGAGCTGGTCCTCAGGAACTTGCTGCCGCCACGCCCAGCTTGGCCGCGAACGCAACGGTACGCTTCGCCCTCTCGACAATCGGAAGATCGATGAGTTGACCGCCGAAAGCAATCGAGCCGTCGCCGCGTGCCAGCGCCGCATCGAATGCCTCGATGACCTTCTCGCAATAGGCCACCTCGTCCGCCGTCGGTCCGAAGATCTGATTGATCGTCTCGATCTGACCGGGATGAATCAGAGACATCCCGTTGAACCCGAGCCTTCGCGACTGTAGAGCATATCGCTTGAGCCCCTCAGCGTCCGACAGATCGGGCCACACTCCGTCCACGGCCTGAATATTGGCAGCCGCCGCGGCAACCACCAGAGTCGACCTCTGGAACAGCAGCTCCGATGCTTCCGCTTCTCTTCGAAACGGCAGACCGAGTTCCTTGCCGAGATCTTCCGCTCCGAACAACAATCCGATCACGCGAGGCGAGGCAGTGGCGATGCTATACGCATTCAGCAGCCCTCGGGGACTTTCGATCGCGATCAACAAGGCGATTTTGCCAAGTGCGAGGCCCATCTGGCGCTCGCGGTCGCGCAAGATCGCATCCACAAGTTGAATTTGCTGAAGCGTTTCGACCTTAGGTAAGACCAGTCCATCCAGCCCCGGCTGGACGATGTGCGCCAGATCCCCCGTGATGTGTTCGTAGCCCACGGCGCTGACCCGCACGAAGCGCGCCGGCGGGCTCCCGGGATCTCGCTCTTTGACCAGGGAAGCGCCGATTTGCTGGCGGGCAGTCTGCTTTTCCTGCCGGGGAACACCGTCTTCGATATCCAACATCAAAGCGTCAACCTGGGCCAGACCGAGCGCCTTGTCAATCATCTTTTGGCGGTGGCCCGGCACAAACATCCAGGAGCGGCGCAGTTCATCGCTCATATGTGTTCACCAGTTTCCAGTTTCAGGTTAGTACGACTTCGGCAATCCCAGGACTTTGTTTCCGAGGAACGCCAAGATCAGATTATTGCTGACCGGCGCGACGGTAAGCAATCGCGTCTCCCGGAACTTTCTTTCCACGTCGTATTCGCGCGCAAAACCGTACCCACCGTGGGTGGTCAGGCAGATATTGGCCGCTTCCCATGCAGCCTCGGAAGCCAGCAGCTTCGCCATGTTCGCTTCGGCGCCGCATTTCTCGCGGCGGTCGAATTTGGCGGCAGCTTGAAAACGCATCAAGTCGGCGGCTTCGATGCGAGCATACGCTTGCGCGATGGGAAACTGGATTCCCTGATTCGCCCCAATCGGCTTTCCAAACAGAACCCGATCGCGCGCGTAGGCAACCGCGCGGTTAATGAACCAGCGCCCGTCCCCGATCGCTTCGGCCGAAATCAGAATGCGCTCGGCATTCCAGCCGTCGATAATGTAGCTGAACCCACGGCCTTCTTCGCCGATCAGATTCTCGGCCGGAACCTCCACATCCTCGAAGAAAACCGAATTCGTGTGGTGGTTCACCATCATGTCGAGAGGCTGCACGTCCAGCTTCCCTCGAATGTTTCTCATATCGACGATGAAAACCGAAATGCCTTGGGTCTTGTCCTTGACATCGTCGTAAGGAGTGGTGCGGGCGAGCAGCAGCATTAAGTCGGATTGCTTCACTCGCGAGATGAAGATCTTCTGCCCGTTGACGATATACCGGTCGCCTTTGCGGACCGCGCGTGTCTGAATCCGCGTCGCCTCCGAACCGGAGTTCGGCTCGGTCACCGCAAAGGCTTGCAAGCGGAGTTCGCCGCGCGCAATCTGCGGCAGGTAACGGCGCTTCTGCTCCTCATTGCCGTGGCGCAGAAGCGTGCCCATGGTGTACATCTGTGCGTGGCATGCGCCGGAGCTGGCGCCGGCCCCGTTGATTTCTTCCAGGATGATGCTGGCCTCAGTGATACCCATCCCAGCGCCGCCATATTCCTCGGGAATGAGCGCGGCCAGGTACCCGGATTTCGTAACGGCGTTGACGAACGCTTCCGGGTACTCCTCAGCCTTGTCTACCTTGCGCCAGTAGGTATCTGGAAAGTCTCTGCACAGCTCACGAACGCTCTGCCGGATCGCTTGCTGGTCTTGCGCAGTCGTTTCAGTTTGTAATTCCGGTTCCGGCATGATCGCTTCTTCCCGCGGCGGTCGTCAGTCCAGCCACATCAGCCTACCAATAGATTCCGTACTTCTTCCGGGTCGTGAGCAAAATCACACATATAAGTTGGTTCTCTTGCCTTTTCCTTTATTTGTTATTTTTCCAAGCCTCGATAAAACGCTTTGCGTCTCCGAGGACATCTTCGGTCGATGGCACGTACGGGATAATCAAACGATCTACGCCGGCCTCCAAGAAGGGCTGCAGGCGCTCCTTGATTTCGCCAGCCGAGGTGGCCGGCACAACCGGCAATCGATCCATGTAGGCGTCGGTAATCAGTTCCTGCGCGGCTTTGAAGCCCCCGGCGCGGAAGGCCTCCTGGACGGCATTCACCTCGGGTTCGAAACCGGATGCTTTGAGCATGTCGCGATAGTGGTCGGCGATGTTGTAAAACGTAAGCACCTGACGCAGCTTTGCGCGCGCCTTGGCACGATCGGGATTGAGCGAAACCCGCACCTTCGTAATGATCTTGATATCGCTGGCGGGACGGCCCGCTTCCGCGGCGCCGGCGCGAACGCGCTCGGCAATCTGACGCACCGTCGCGGGTGTCGCCATGTTGATCATCACTCCGTCGCCGATCTTGCCAACGAGGTGCGTCATCTGCGGTCCTAAGCCGGCAATGTAAATCGGAAATCGCGGATGATCGGGTTTCCAGGAAAGCTGAAATCGCTTGCCCGTCGTGTAGATCTCGCCTTGATATTCAACCCGCTCGCCCGCGCTGGTCAGACGCACAATATCCACATACTCGCGAGCGCGGCGAAGCGGCCGGTCGAAGACTCCTCCGTGCCATGAGGCGATGGTCGTGTTCGCGACTCCTAATCCCAGCAGCAATCGCCCCGCCGACAGATCCTGCAACGTGGCGGCCTGAATACCCATCGTGACCGGACTCCGCCCATAGATGTGGTAAATTGCGGTGCCTAATTTGAGTTTCTTGGTTCGCGCTGCAACCGCCGAAAGCAACACCAGTGGATCCGTGCTATTGGACTCACCTTTCCAGATGGCGCCGAAACCAGCTTCTTCGACCAACGGCGACAACTCGACAATTCCGCTCACGGGGTAGTGCGCGGCAGAGTTCAACTCGATGTCATAGATTGGCATGGTTCACTATTTTGGCTCAGCGCCGAGGCAACAGAAATGTCGCGTCGCGAGCAACTATGTTATCTTTCACAGGTTGCGCCTGTCAAGCGGCAAAGTGAGCGGCAAAGTGAGAAGTGTGTGTAAGCCGAAGGGCGGTCTGCAAAGCGCTTGCATCCAGTTGCAACCTCCGATAGGCTCATCTGAACAGATCGAACTCCGGCCGGCGAATCAGGGCCGAGGAAGAACCCTCCGCGGGCGACCATTGAAACCCGTGGATCAGCGCAACAGGTACGCCGGCGGCCTTCTTCATCACGAGCCCGGCGGCCGCGGCGAGTTCGTCGGCGCGCGCGACGATGGTAGCCTGCAGAACGTGGCGATCGCGATCAAGCGTGCCTCGGCAGTCCTCAAGCGGCTCCATGCCGGAGACACCAATGGCGACATTCACCAGTCCTTCCCGCCAGGGCCGGCCGAAACTATCGGTGATGAGCAGGGCTCCACAGTTTAGCCGGTTCCGCAGCGAGTGGGCCGATGCGTCGGGATCGGAGGGGAGAACCGTCGCGAAGTGCTCGCCGGGCACGTTGGACTGATCGGTTCCGGCGTTTGCCGCCACGAAACCGCGATGCGTTTCAGCGATCAGGACGCCGCGGTCCATGCGAACGATGCGGCGGGACTGAGAAAGAATCAGCTCGATGACACGCGCGTCCTTGCCCCACTGCCTTGCCCACTGTATGGCGAATTCAGAGGGCCGAATTTCACGAAGATCCACGATCGCGCCTTCCGCCTTCGATACGATCTTCTGCGCGACGATCACGACGGTCTCTGGCGCAATCGTCTCCCCAGCATGAGCCGCTGCGGCCAGAATCAGCCCCCCAAGGTCGTCGCCCGGACGCACCTCAGGGATGCTGTCAAGTCCTACGATACGGATGTCCATTAAGCGCACAGGACGCCGCGGCGCCCTCTCCAGTATCTCTAATGCTGCCGCGGCGCTCCGTTGTGCGCCGGTAAGCGAAGTGTTCGCAGCCATTGGGCGGTGCCCGAATCGGGCGCTCGTCTGAGCAACTCATCTACGTCTTCCGGCGTATCGATATCGAAGAGCAGACCGGCGGGACGCAAGACCTTCGCCGGCACACCGCGCTGTCGCGCCTGATCCAAATGCGCTTGAAAGCTTCCAGGACCGAAACAACTGGCGATTGCGTCCGGCGGAGTCCGAACCAGCGCATTGGTTCCGGTCCCGTCCGAAGACGGAACAATGATCACGCCTGGCTCTGTCGCGTCGATGAGATCTTCGATCTCGGCTTTTGTGACGAGCGGCACGTCGATCGGCAGTAGGAGAACGGTGGCCGCACCCAGGTTCATGGCGCGGCGCGCGGCTGCGTCGGCCGAATGGCTATGTCCGCGTTGTTCCTGTTCTTCAAAGACGGTCGCACCCGAGTGGCTGGCGTGATCCGCGACCGCTCGATCACTGGTCGCCACGATGATCCGATCCAGGCCACGAACGGCGCAAAGAGTCGAAAAGACTTCTTTAAACATGAGCCTGGCCAGCGCTTCCCTCTGAGAGGGAGATAAGGAACCCCTCAACCGCTGCTTCGCGTTTATAGGGGCCTTAACGGGTAGCAAAGCACAGATCATCTTAATCGATGGCTTCCATTACAGTGCGGGCGAGCGCTTTCCTTTTCGCTAATCCGGTCATGATCGTGTCCGTGACGATCGCACGCATTCCGAGTGACTCGACCTTCGCAGCCTGGGTTGCATCCTCTTTATCCAATACGAACACGTTCACGACCCCTCTATAAAATCGGGCTACACCAAGGGCCGATGCACTCATCTTCAGGCCTCTCATCATTCCGGCGGCCGGTCCTTTCAAAGCGCGTCCACCTACGATCGGAGAAATCGCCACCGTTGGACCCCGGCGGCGATTCAGGGCCTGACGAACTCCGGGAACCGCGAGGATTGGCCCGATACTGATGATGGGGTTCGACGGACACAAAACAACTGCGTGGGCGTGCAGAATTGCATCGAGCACACCCGCGGCCGGCTTTGCTCTTTCCGAGCCGCGAAAACGAACCCCCCGAACCGCGTCCCTTGCGTGGCGCCGGACAAAATAGTCTTGGAACTCCAATAATCCTGCCCCGGTTTCCACCATGGTGCGCACAGGATCGTCACTCATGGGCACAATCGCGGGTTTCACCCCTAACGCCGCGCTTATTTCTCGAGTCACATCGCTGAGCTTCGCTCCGGCTCGCAGACGCTCCGTTCGAAAGATGTGAGTTGCGAGATCGCGGTCGCCGAGTTGGAACCAGGTCTCAGCCCCGAGTCTACGGAGGGCGGCGAGATTGTGGAATGTATCGCCCCGCAGGCCCCAACCGTGAACCGGATTCGCGAGGCCGGCTAGCGTGTAAGCGACGGTGTCGAGATCCGGCGAGATGTGCAGGCCATGAATCTCCGCGTCATCTCCCGTGTTACCGATTACGAAAACTTCCTTCGGCGGGATCACCCGGGCCAAGCCGTCCAGAAAGCGCGCGGCGCCCACCCCCCCTGCCAACGCCACGATCATAAACCCGTGATCCGGATACCGGCATGTTTCACCTTATTACGGCGGTTGATCGCGATCAGCAACGACACAAGATTCTCGATCAGCCGTGCGTTTCGCAACGGTCCGGCGTCCACCGCGCGGGCGCCCGGAAGCATCGCCACGAGTTCAATACCTACGCGTCTCGCTTCGGGGTCGTCGGCGCAGATAAGCACATCGCTATCGATCCCATGATCGAGCTGCATCAGGAGGTCCGCTCCGAGGGTATGAAACGCAGCCGCAACGCGGGTTCCCCCCGGCAAACTCCGCGCGGCTCGCTGTGCCGAAGATAGCCCGGAGGATTCCGTGGACTCCGCCTTAAGCTGCACAGTAACATCCACCACTACCGCGCCGGGCGGGAGATTCGCGCTCAGACCGAGGAGCGTTTCGATTTGGCTTTCAAAGGGCACAGTCAGTACGATCACATCGGCGCCGCGGACTGCGTCACTGTTCAGGCAACCTTCAACCTGGGTCGATTGAGCAGTTTCGCCGATCCGCCCAGCGGCAGCTTGTGCTCGCGCATGGTCGCGCGATCCGATCCGCACTCGGGCGCCTGCTCGCGCAAACCGCATGGCGAGCCCAGTACCTTCCGCTCCGGTTCCTCCGACGATCGCGATCGTCATGCTTGCGGTGCCTTTCGATAACGGAACTCGTCCGATGAGATCAAGCTCGGATAGGAACCGAAGCGTGTGCCCGCCGATTCGACCAAATCCAGCGCGCCTGGTTGCTCGGGTTCCCGCTCGAAAACTCGCCGGATCTGGTACGTGGTCGATCGCTCCACGGGCAGCCGTCCCGCTTCAAAAATCAGCGCCCGAATCTCCGCCGGCCTCAGGAAGTGCCCGTGCGGAGCCCCCGCCGCAGTGGAGATGCTTTCGTTCATCAGAGTTCCACCGAGGTCGTCGGCTCCGGCGTCCAGGCAAGCTTGCGCCAATTGCGTGCCTTGCTTCACCCAACTGGCTTGAACGTGATCGATCCAGCCGTTCAACATCAACCTGGACACCGCGTACATTCGCAGAACCTCGCCTGAGGTCGCGCCGGGACGAATTCCTGGAACCAGCGATTTCTGAAACATGGGGGCTTCCGCATGAATGAAGCTCAGCGGCACGAATTCCGTGAAGCCGCCGGTTTCTTTCTGGATTTCCCGGATCAGATGGATGTGTTCCGCGCAATCGCGAGCCGTTTCGATGTGCCCAAACATTATGGTGCACGTGGTTGGAATGCCCAGCCGATGCGCGGTAGCGATGATTCGAATCCAGTCCGCCGTTGAGATTCGGCCGGGGGAAATCAGATTCCGAACACGGTCATTGAGGATTTCCGCCGACGTGCCCGGTAGCGAGCCCACTCCCGCATCCTTCAGGGCGGAAAGATAGTCCTGAACGCTCCAGCCCGAACGTTCCGCGCCGTAGAGGACCTCCTCCGGCGAGAATCCGTGCACATGGATGCCGGGAACCTCTGCCTTGATCGCCCGGCACAGATCGATATAAAGCGATCCCTTCATGCGCGGCGGCAGGCCGGCCTGTACGCACACTTCAGTCGCGCCCAGATCCCAAGCCTCTTTGGCCCGGCGAACCACCTCCTCCACAGGCAGGAAATAACCCTCTTCGGCGCGATGGCCGCGGCTGAATGCGCAGAAGCCGCACCGCTTGACGCAGACGTTGGTGAAGTTGATATTCCGATTCACAACGTAGGTGACTCGCTCACCCAACCTCTGGCGCCGTAGATGATCGGCGGCCGCGAGCGTTGCACGCAGGTTCGCACCCGTCACCGTGAATAGGCGCTCTCCTTCGGCCAGGTCGATTTCGCCGCCGCGGAGCGCTTTCTCGAGAATGGAGGCGACCGCTGCATCACACTCGGAAATCGCGGTTGCGACGTCTACCATCGCTCCTCCTCCCGGCGCACCAGGCCCGTCTCGTCCGAGAACGCCCGAACTCGCGCGCGCAGCGGTTCAGACAAGCATTGAATGCGTCCGCGCACATACTCGGGGTATACGGCTAGCCGCTCGCGCAGCTCGAACCCGGCTTGCGTTGTGACCTCCCTCAGTCTCCGGACTTGGGGCCAGGCTTTTTCCGGATTGATGAAATCCAGAGTCACCGGGGAGATTCCGCCCCAGTCGTTGATACCCGCTCCGAGAAGGAATCCATAGTCGTCCGGCATCAAATTCGGTGGGATTTGGAGGTTCACCTCGGATCCGAGGATGAGGCGGGCCACCGCGGCCGTGCGGGCCAGATCGAGTGCGCTTGGCTCAGGCCGCCGAGCGAAGCGCGTATCCGGCTTGGCCCGGAAGTTCTGAACAATCACTTCCTGAATGTGACCGTACTGTTCATGGATTTCTCGAATGGCAAACAGCGAATCCACCCGCTCCTCCAGCGACTCTCCGATGCCGATCAGGATACCGGTGGTGAAGGGAACTCCGAGTTCGCCCGCGGCTTTCAGGGTCGCCAGCCGCGCCAAGGGCACTTTGTCGGGGCAGGCGTGATGCGCCTCGCCGGGCCGGAGCAGCCGGTTGCTGACCGATTCCAGCATCATGCCCAAACTGGCGTTGACCGGTTGAAGCTTCTCAATCTCGTCGCGGTTCATCGTGCCCGGATTCGCATGCGGAAGAAGCCCGGTCTGTTCCAAAACCAGCCGGCACATCGCGGCGAGATAGTCGATGGTGGAAGCGTACCCGTTGCGGGTGAGCCACTCCCGATGGGCGGGATAGCGAATTTCCGGACGTTCCCCGAGGCTGAAGAGAGCCTCTTTGCACCCGGCCCTTCGACCGGCTTCCGCAACCGCGACCACTTCTTCGGGAGTCATCGTGTGCACGCGAGGATCCCCCAAGTCGCGCGCAAAAGTACAATATCCACATCGATCGCGGCACAGGTTCGTAAGCGGGATAAATACCTTACGCGAGTAACTGATGACACATCCCGTGCGCCGCTCGCGCAATTGTGCGGCTGCCTGGAAGAGATCCTCCAGATCCGGACCCGTTGCCGCAATGAGGCGATAGGCGTCCGAACGCGAGACTCCAGGGGCGGGGATGGGTTGCAACGTTGCTGTGTTCACAGACTATTCGACTGAGGCGACCTCAGCGCGTTGGAGTTTTGATTATACATCGGAAGTCCCGTTACCTTCGGGCGGATCGCGCCGCCGCCGTTGTCGAAGCGCGCGACAATTCCTTACAGGGAGAGGGGCGTCATCAATTTCCGCCGGGCACCCGCTTTCAGGCGCGCTCGTTGATCCAAACCGTGGAGGTCGCCGGGCGAGGGGCGGGAGCAGGCGGCAGAGCCGGATCGCGATTCGTGCGCGCATAGTTGGGAATCGCCATCATCGGGCTGCCATCGGCAAACGCGCCTTTGATGACCATCACTCCGCCCAACAGATCTCCCTTCCACTCGGCCGTCAGCGCCGACTCGGGACTCAGAACCTTGGAAATATCCTGGTCCATCTTCTCGATGTTGTACATCAAAGGGCCGTACCGCAGTGCAACCTTATCGCGATCCGCCACAATCTTGTCGCTGGCCCGGACGCGCTGCACCTTCATCGGAAGAACGACGTCGATTTTGTCCCCCGCTTTCCACGCCCGCGTGATCACGGCGTAGCCTTTGTCGATCGCCGGCTTCACGGCCGACCCATTCACCGCAATTGACGAGACGCCGTTGGCATCGGGCGTGGCACTATACAGGCTGCTAACGCCGCGATCGGGGACCCGGATCCTGACGCTGAAACTTCTCGCGGCTCCTTGTGCAATCTTCGGATTGACGGTGATCGAAACCTTGCCGTTCCAGGGATACTCGGTGGCCTGCACCATCTCGACATCCGAGCCGCCCACGTTTTCCACCGTGATGGTGCTACCGACGAAGAGGTTGACATACACACCGTCGGCGTTCTTGGCATACACCCAAGTCGGCAACATCAGCAAAGTTCTCGATATATTTCCCACGCAGCATGGGCACTGGTGCCAGGGCGTGCGCGCGGCATTCTCGCTCAAAGGATTGGTGTAGTAGAAATTCTTGCCTTCCAGATCCGTCCCGCCCAGCAGCGCGTTGAACATGGTCTGCTCGTACAAGTCCGCGTACTTGGCGTCGTGGTAAGCCAGATTCATCTTCCATTGGAAGAAAATCTCCCCGCAACTGGAGCACGATTCGCAGTACGCGTTATTCCTCAGCGAGTAGTTCGGACCGAACCCCTCCGAGGTTTCGCCGCTTCCGACTCCGCCCGTCACGTAGTATTTCTTGTTGACGATGTTGTGCCACAGCGATTTCACCGCGCTCTGATAGTCCGGGTCGTGCGTTTCCACCGCGACGTCGGCCATCCCCGAGTACGTGTAGACCGCGCGCACTGCATGACCCACGGCCTCATACTGCTCGATCACCGGCAGATGGCTCTGGTCGTACTCCTGCCTGTCGCGGTTAGGATTGACCGCCGCATTGTAGCGTGAATCGAGCAGGAACTTGGCGAGCTCGATATACTTCTGGCCTTTGCCCACGCCTTCCATATCGTTCACGAACCGGCCGAAGCGCACCAGCGCCTGTTCCATCTCTTGATGGCCGTCGTACCAGGCCTTCTTGGGAGCGGGACCCAGGTTGTCGTACCAGCAGTTGGCCAGCTTCTTTGCCGCGTTGTACAACCTGGCGTCCTTCTTGCCGGTCATCAAATAGTGATTAATGGCCGATTCCAGGAAGTAGCCGCCGGTGTAGCCTTCGTGATCGCCGCGCCGCTCCCAATGCGGAAACGGGCCGGCGGTAATCTTGCCGTCCCCGGCGATGCGGGACAGAGTGAACGCCGTCTGCAAATATCCATCAGATTCCTGGGCGGCGAGGATCTTGGGAATCCAGTCGTCCAGCGTCGCCCGCATTTTTGCGTGGGCTTGGATGATCTCCGGGTCGCCCTGCGGATCGATCATCAGCGCGATGCTCATCGCCTCCACGGTTTGATGAACCCAGGCATTGGAGAACACATAGCCCTTGTGATAACCGTGCGGCTCGCCGCGCAGAGCCTTGCCCGCTTCGATGAAGTTATCGATTCCGCCCGGGCCTAGCGTCAAATCCGTGCGATTGATCTGGTCGATGCAATGCGGAATCCAATTGACCATCAGAGCCTTCGATTTGGCGCTCCACAGCGGACTGTCGATCTTGAAGTTCTTGGTGTAAACCGCATCCAACTGCTTCGCCGGGGGCGGCGTCTCCACCAGTACGTTCAAGGTTGACGAAGCCGTGGTGCGGCCATTGTCCGCCGTGAGCTTTAATACGTAGTCGCCGGGCGTCGAAAAGGTCGCGGTGGTGATGGGCGACTTGGCGTCCGCGAAGGTGACTGCTCCAGGACCCCAAGCTTTGCTCCAGGTCACGGTCGGCGTGGGACCAGTGGGAGCGGGGGCAGGTGCTACCGCGCCTCGGCCTCGAGGCGTGCTGGGCGGGTTTCCGTATCCAGCCCATCCGCGCAAGTAGGTTTTGCCCTGCAACACGGTTACGCGATCGATGCCGGCAAATCCATTCAGCGGCGCTGCTTCGTCCGCGGCTACATCGCTCGAGACGACGCACGAGACAATGGCGCTCTGGACGACGGTTCCCAACATCGCGCGGCGGTTCATTTTGGATTTGGTCAAATGGTCACTCATGCAGTCACCTCCAAATCAGGTCTTGCCAAGATTCTATCCCAATGGCCCGAGCCGCGGACGCGCATCCATCTCACGATCGCGCTACGCTACGACTATGCGCCGCCTTTTCACGGTCGCATTGCTCCTGGCCGAGGCGCTGCCCCAGGCTCGCGCCGCCGATTATGCCGTCGGCGCGGATCTCTCTTTCCTGAAGCAGGCCGAGGATCGCGGCACCGTCTTTAAGGACAACAACCAGCCCAAGCCGGGCTTACAAATCTTCAAAGACCACGGCTACAACTGGATTCGCCTGCGCCTGTTTCACACGCCTACGCAGCTTCCAAACAATCTGGAATACACGATCTCCGAGGCGCAAGCCGCCAAGAAGCTGGGCTTCAAGTTTCTACTGAATTACCATTATTCCGACACCTGGGCCGACCCCGGCAAGCAGTTTCTCCCCAAGGCTTGGGAAGGGCTGGCGCACGCGCAGTTAGTGGAGGCCGTCTTCAATTACACGCGCGACAGCATTGCTGCGTTTCGCGAGGCCGGCGTGCTCCCCGACATGGTGCAGATCGGTAACGAGATTCCGGGCGGCATGTTGTGGCCAGACGGAAAGGCTCCGGCGAACTGGGATAATTTCGCGGACCTGCTGAAAGCCGGGATCGCAGGCGTGGAAGCGGGGAAGGGCAACCAGCCGCGGCCCCGCATCATGATTCACATCGATAAGGGCGGCGATAAGAACGCCACCAAGAACTTCTTCGACAAGATCAATTCCTACCGCATCAACTTCGACGTCATCGGCCAGTCCTACTATCCGTGGTGGCACGGCAGCCTGAACGATCTGCGCGAGAATCTGATATTCATGGCCAATGAATATCGGAAGGACATCGTCGTGGTCGAGGCCGCCTACAACTGGAAGCCGGCCGAGTACCGCAACAAGCTGGCTCCGTTCCCCGAAACTCCGGAGGGTCAAAAGGAATTTCTGGAGGAGTTGAACCGCGTGGTGCAAGGCGCGCCCAATGGCCGCGGCATCGGCGTGTTCTGGTGGGAACCGGCGGTAACCGGGAACCTGGCGTCGCGCGGATTTTTCGACGACAACTTCAACGCGCTGCCGGTAATCACGGTCTTCGATAAGTTCACAAGAAGGTAAGGCGAGAAGGCACACTTCGACTGTAAAGAAGGATTGCGCGGAATCGTTACGCGGTGGGCCGATTACATGCAATCGGGCCCACCGGGGTGGAAAACAGTGAGTTACAACGACTGTTCGTAGACAACGTTTGGAGGGCAATGCAGCTTTTTGAGGGCACGCACCGTCCGACGGAGCAAGCTAACCACAGATCTCCTCACATTCTCAAAAGATTCGAATCTTTCTCCTGTCCCGCTCCCCCCGGTTCGACGGAAGCGGCAAGTACGCCCTTGTACCCGGGTCGCACGCGGAATTCACCAATACAACGATTTGCTTTGGCCAAGCAGTAAGCATCACACTTACGGCTCAAGCATAGCGGGAGGGCGTTCGGCGCAGCGGTGCGGTAATCTGGAACTGATTGAAAGCACAGTAGAAGAAAATTTCGAGGGTCTTGTGTTGGAGAAGAACGTGACCGCCGTTGTTCCGTTGCTGATGGTCACCGACATGGAACGATCGCTGGCTTTCTACGTCGACGGCTTTGGATTCACGATACAGAACCGCTGGGTCCCGGACGGCCGGCTGCGCTGGTGCTGGATGTCGCTTGGCGACGCCTCGCTGATGCTTCAGGAGGCGGTCGAATCCAGCCGCGAGAAATTAACCGCGGCGGGCGTTCTCGGCAGCGGAGTGTCGTTGAACTTCTCGTGCGGCGACGCGCTCGCGATTTATCGTGACGCAGCCGCTCGCGGCATCCACCCGCGCCGTGAGCCGCAAGTCGGCAACTTTTCCTGGGAGGTCGTTTACGCCGATCCCGACGGCTACAGCATCCACTTCTCGAGCCCTACCGATTTGCCGGAAGAAACCCTGCTTTCGGAGGTCAAGAGCTGATGCGGATCATCCTGGCGCGCGGCATCGGCGGAGTGGCCTTGGTGCTGTGCGCGCAGGCGAAGGCTTGATTGTTAGCCCCCAACCAATCGACGGGAGCGCCCTCGAGGGACCGGCAATTGAAATCTTTCACGGCTTTGGCGAGACGTCTGGACGATTTGAGGCTGCGGAAATCATCGCGCGGGTGTTTCCGGACTATAAGGATTTCGTTTCGCGCGTGATGGTGCTGTTTGATTTTCCGCCAACCGAGTTTACGTTTGGTCCATATCCGAACGATGTGCCGAGTGAAGGGCTCTCGATGACGGCACGATTGGTGTAAGGGGAACGGCTGCGGTATGATGGCCTACCGGCCCTCGAAATCCGATCCCGCTCATGAGCACACCACAACCTGATTCAACCCCTCGCCACCTGCGGCCGTTTCTGCCCTTGCTGCTGCTGCTGTTCATGGGCAGCGGTTGCGCGGCGCTGATCTATGAAATCGTCTGGCTGCAACTGCTGCAACTGGCGGTCGGCTCCTCCGCGGTGTCCCTGGGCGTGTTGCTGGGAACCTACATGGGCGGCATGTGTCTGGGGAGCCTGCTGCTGCCGCGATTCGTTTCCGCCCGCCAGCATCCGCTGCGAGTCTACGCGCGCCTGGAGCTGGGCATCGGGATCATGGCCATCGTGGTGCTGTTCCTGATTCCGATGCTCGATTCGCTGTATGCCGCGATTGCACGCCACGGATTTCAGGGCGTGTTTCTGCGCGCCGTGGTCGCGGCCATCTGCCTGCTTCCGCCTACGTTCCTGATGGGCGCTTCGCTCCCGGCGGTGGCGCGATGGGTGGAAGCCACGCCGCAAGGCGTCTCCTGGCTCGGGTTCCTATATGGGGGAAACATCGCCGGAGCGGTATTCGGTTGTTTGTTCGCTGGTTTCTATTTGCTCCGTGTCTTCGACATGGCGGTGGCGACTTACACCGCGGCAGTTATCAATTTCGCCGTGGCTGCGGTCAGTTTTGCGCTGGCCAAGCGCGCTCCGTTCCAAGCCCCCGTGAGGGCCGCCGAAACTCCGGCTCCGGCGGCCACTTCGCCGCCCATTTCCACAGGCAGGCCATGGGACGTCTACATCGCGATCGCTCTCTCGGGAATGTGCGCTCTGGGCGCCGAGGTGATCTGGACCCGGCTGCTCTCGGTGATGATCGGCGCGACAGTCTACACCTTCTCCATCATTCTCGCGGTCTTTCTGCTGGGGCTCGGCTTGGGCAGCGGAGCCGGATCGATCCTGGCTCGATCGGGGTCGCGAGCTGCGCTGGGCTGGTGCCAGATGGCTCTCGCCGCGGCTATCGCCTGGGCCGCGTATGCGCTCTCGGACTCGATCCCATACTGGCCCATCAATCCACTTATCTCCGCCAGCCCGTGGTTCAACTTCCAGATCGACATCGTGCGTTGTTTGTGGGCCATCCTCCCGTCGGCCATCCTGTGGGGCGCGAGCTTCCCGCTGGCTCTGGCAGCGGCCGCGCACGGCAGGGACGAAGATCCCGGCAGGCTGGTGGGGCGTACGTATGCGGCCAACACCGTGGGAGCAATCCTCGGCTCCATTCTATTCAGCGTCGTGTTCATTCCCTGGATCGGGTCGCAGAACGCTCAGCGTCTGCTGATCGCCCTCGCGGCGGCCGCCGGATTGGTGATGCTGCTGCAAGCGGTATCGCTTCAACGCGCGGTGGCGATGGCCGTGGCCACGGCCGCCGTGGTCCTGTTGGCGTGGAAGGTGGACGAGGTTCCGTGGATGGCCATCGGCTACGGCCGCCGCATGCTGACCATCACCGACGCCGGCAAGCCGCTGTTCCGCGGCGAGGGCATGAATTCCTCGGTCATCGTCTCGCAGTTGCCGGGAGGGCAGATTTATTTTCACGTCAGCGGCAAAGTGGAGGCGTCCAATGAGCCGTTCGATATGCGCCTGCAACGCATGCTGGGGCACCTGCCGGCGCTGATCCACCCCGATCCGCGTTCCGTGCTGATCGTGGGGTTCGGCGCGGGCGTCACCGCCGGAACTTTCGTGGTCTATCCGGAAATCAAGCGCATCGTCATCTGCGAAATCGAAAAAATCATTCCGCCGGCGACCTCGCGCTATTTCGGCGCGGAGAATTATCACGTGCTCACCGACCCCCGCACTACGATCCATTACGATGACGCGCGCCATTACGTGCTGACCACCGGAGACAAGTTCGACATCATCACCTCCGATCCCATCCATCCCTGGGTGAAGGGCACCGCGACACTGTATTCGAAAGAGTATTTCGAGATCTGCAAACAGCACCTCAATCCCGGCGGCATCGTGACGCAATGGGTGCCGTTGTACGAAAGCGATCCCGATACGATCAAGAGCGAGCTGGCCACCTTCTTCGAGGTGTTTCCCAACGGAACCGTGTGGGCTAACGACAACAATGGCGAGGGCTACGACGTGGTGTTGATGGGCCAGAATGGAGACGCCCCCATCGACCTCGACCAGATGACCAGGCGTTTTACGGGTCCGGTGGCGGAGTCGCTGAGGCAGGTCGGGTTCTCCTCGGTTTCGCAATTGTTGGCCACCTACGCGGGCCGCGCGACGGATCTGCGCCCCTGGCTCACCGACGCGTATGTCAACACGGACCTGGATCTGCGCCTGCAATACATGGCGGGCATGGGATTGAACTACAACAACGCGCCCGAGATCCGGCAGGAGATCGGCAACTATGCCCGTTTCCCGGAGGGCATGTTCAAAGGAACGCCGGAGGAGATGCAGGAACTGGCGGCTGCGTTCCGTTAGCCCGGGCGCGTTGATCCCGTGCTTGCCATGAACAAGATCACCAAGGGCGCGGCGATTCTCTTCTGCCTGCTTTGCGCGGCCTGGTACTGCGATCAGACGGTCGTGCAGGTGGTCCCGGTTCTGGGCGACCCCAGCGACTTCAAGCCGTATCACGACGCGGCTCGCGATATCCTCGCCGGACGGACGCCGTTCGCCACGCAAGGCTACATTTACCCTCCGCTGCTGGCGTGCTTGCTTACTCCGCTCGCACCGCTGTCTTATTTAAAGGCGCGATGGGTTTGGTTTCTATTCTCGCAAGCGTGTCTGCTTGCGGCCGCATGGTTGATGTGGCGAGCCACGGCGCGGGACTGGATCGGCGCCTGTTCGATTGCGTTCGTGTGGGCCGTGGGCGGAGCCGCGTCGGAAAGCCTGGGGCTGGGGCAAATCGGATCGCCGCTGACGCTGCTGCTGGTTCTCGCCTGCACGCAAAGCCCATGGCGTCAGGCGGCGGCTTTGTCTTTCGGGGTGGCGCTCAAATTGATCCCCGGAGCGCTGGGGATTGTGTTCCTGTTGCGCCGGCAATGGCGCGCATTCTCCGTGCTCGCCGCGGGAAGCTTGGTGCTGTTGGCGCTGCCGTGGTCGTTTGTCGCCTGCTGTCTGAGCGGCCCTAAGACGCCTGCCGGCACCGACACCTGGACCGGCACGCCGGCGATACTCAGTTGGTCGCTCCCGTCCGTGGTTTTACGCGTGGTGGACTCGCCGCCGCGGGGAGGCCCGCTGCCCCCCGATTGGGAGTTCGGAAACGATCTACCGAACCTGCATCTGCCGGCTTCACGGCGCTGGATCTCGATCGGAGTCGCGCTGCTGACATTGCTGTCGGGATTTGGTGTGTTGGTGTTCGCCTCGAAGGGAAGGCTCTCTCAGGCCCAGGTTCCGTTCGCGATGGCGGCTCTGATCTCGCTGAGCTTGGCGGCTTCGCCGGTTTGCTGGACCCACTACCAGGTAATGCAGTACCCGGGTGTGGCGCTTTTGCTGGGCCATGCGTGGCGGTCGCGGCGGTGGGGCCTGCTCGCGTGCGCTTTGGCGTTGAGCGCGCTGCTCTACCCGGCGCCGGTTCAGATCCTCAGATTCCTGGCCATGAAGGATGGGAATTGGAAGTTGATATCGCATGCCGCCCTTTACACTTGGACGTCCGTGACCGCCTTGGCTTGCCTGAGTATTTTTGGCGTGCTTGTCCGCGAAGCCAAGCTGACCCACCAGCAGGCGCGGAGCACGGTATCCTGAAAGAGTTCGCTCCGCATCTTGCCCGCAACACCGCCCGCAATGTCCGAGCACCGACACGTCAACCCCTGGATCGTCGCCATCTCGGTGATGTTTTGCACCTTCATGGAGGTGCTGGATACCACGGTGGTCAACGTCTCGCTTCCGCACATCGCCGGCAATCTTTCGGCGACCATCGACGAGGTCACCTGGGTGCTGACGTCGTACCTGGTTGCCAACGCCATCGTTCTGCCGATTACGGGATGGCTCTCGAATTATTTCGGACGCAAGCGGCTGCTGATGTTCTCGGTGGTGGGATTCACCGCATCGTCGTTCTTGTGCGGGATCGCGCCGACTCTGCCTTTCCTGATCCTGTTCCGCCTGATGCAGGGCGCCTGCGGAGGAGCGTTGCAACCGCTGTCGCAAGCGGTGCTGCTCGAATCTTTCCCGCCGGACCAGCGCGGCAAGGCTATGGGATTTTGGGGACTGGGCATCGTGGTCGCGCCAGTGCTGGGACCGGTGCTGGGCGGCTGGCTGACCGATGCCTATAGCTGGCGCTGGGTGTTCTACATCAATCTTCCCGTGGGCATTCTCTCCATCGTCATGGTGCAGATGTTCGTGTTCGATCCTTCCTACATCAAGCGCAGCAAAGCCGGCATCGACTACTGGGGCATCGGGATGCTTGCAGTCTGGGTCGGCGCGCTGCAAATTGTCTTCGACAAAGGGCAGGAGCTGGACTGGTTCGGCTCGCGCTTCATTAACATCCTGCTGGCGGTTTGCGGGTGCTCCCTGATCGCGTTCCTGGTGCGGGAGTTCACGGCCGGCCACCCCGTGGTGAACCTGCGCGTCTTCAAGCTTCCCAGTTACTCGACCGGCGTGTTTCTCATGACCGTGCTGGGGTTTGTGCTGTACGGCAGCATCGTGATCATTCCCATCTGGCTGCAAACGCTGCTGGGCTATCCAGCCATGACCACGGGCTGGACAATGGCGCCGCGCGGGATGGGCTCGATGCTCGGCATGCCCATCATCGGCATGACGATAGGGCGATTCGACGCGCGCAAGGTTCTGGCGCTGGGCTTACTTCTGGGCGCGCTCTCCACCTTTCAAATGGCGCGGCTGAGCCTCGACGTCGGCTACTGGGACTTGTTCTGGCCGCAGGCGATTCAGGGCTTCGGTCTGAGCATGGTGTTCGTTCCCTTGACCACGATCTCCATGAATCCGGTTCCCCGCGAGGCCATGGGCAACGCCACCAGCCTGTTCAACCTGATGCGCAACCTGGGTGGGAGCGTGGGGATCGCGACGGTGGCCCTGATGAACACGCGTTTTCAGCAGAAGTACACGGCCATTCTGGGCGAGCACGTGAGCCCGTCGAGCCCGCAGTCGGAACAGATGTTCGGCGCGCTGCGCGGGATGTTTCTTGCGAGTGGTTCGGGCCCAGGCTTGGCGGATCAGCGGGCCTACGCGTCGTTGTTCGGCATCGTGCAACGTCAAGCCGCGATGCGCGCATTTGTGGACGTGTTTTATTTGCTCACTCTCGCGTTTCTGGCGATGATCCCATTGATTCTCATCATGAGAAAACCAAAAGACGGCGCGGGTCCGGGCGCCGGAGCGCATTAATGTGTATGATTATCTTGTTAGGATACACACTGATGCGGACGAACATAGTGATTGACGATAAGCTGATGCGGGACACGCTTCGTGCCACCGGCCTGCACAGCAAGCGGGAGGCCGTGGAAACCGCGCTGCGGACTCTGCTGCGCCTGAGCAAGCAGGGGGAGATCCGCCGGCTCCGCGGCAAACTGGACTATTGAAGAGTTCCGATCTAAGGCACGGCTGTACAAGAACGCATACGACCTTCCGCCAGAGGAGGATACCCTAAGCTGGCTGGCGCTCATGCAGCACTACGGCGTTCCGACAAGGCTGTTGGACTTCACATATTCGCCGTACCTGGCCCTGTATTTTGCCCTTCGCTCCCGCGCGGAAGAGCGGAAGAAGTCGCCCTGCGTAAAGGTATGGGCGATCGACGCGGAAGCCGTGATGCAAAACGCTCGACGCCTTAGTCGCGATGCCGATTCGAAGGATCCAACGACTCCGCGAGTTTCACATCGGGTCAGTTTGGCGCCGAGTTCCTTCAGAACCGATCGCGACACTCTCCAATCTGACCACCTGGATCAAACGAAGATCGTCTCCAAGGCCCTCGCATCTACGGGCATTCGCAGATATCACTTCAATCAAGATGGGTTCGTCGCGCTGGCGCTCCCGTCGATCCAAAACTTGCGGCTCCCGAACCAGCAAGGGGTTTTTCTGTTCAACGGCGCGGAGGGTCTCACGTTCGAACAATCACTCTTCAAAATGATGAGGAAGTATGAGGACCCCTGGTGCCGGCTTTTTCAAATACCTGCGTTAGAGCTTTCGGAAATTGAGCAAAGGCTCTTCCAGATGAATATCCACGAGCTGGCGCTTTTCCCGGACATGGTAAGGTCTCGCAGGCTTCATCAATCAAAAGATCCAACTTCATTGGCTGGCTGGGAAAATAGCAGCTTACCGGTACTCGTCCTGCAACTTATCCAGCACCGCCGAGCCGGGACACAGCGTCTCGTAGGGAATGTGCGCCATGGGCACTTCGGTCGAGTTGCTCAGCTCGTGCATGTCGGCCGAAGATTCGTCGAGGAACAGGAGGCCCGTGAGGACTTCGCCGGTGGCCATGTGGCTGTCGAGGTATTCGGTCACCTTGGCGCGGTCGGTGGGATCGTAATCGGCGGGAGTGCGGGTGAAGCGCACCACGCTGCCGTCGTGCATCGTCACGCTGGTCGCGCCGTTGGGACTGATATTCGCGAGAATCTCCGGCGCGGGCGGAACGAAATCCGTCTCGGTGGCATGGACCATGTGCTTGCGGGTCGAGAGGTAGCTCTTGGTCGAGCCTTCGTGATCGTTAAAAGTCACGCAGGGCGAGATGACGTCCACCAGCGCGAGGCCGCGGTGCGCGAGCGCCGCTTTGAGAATCGGCACCAACTGCTCCTTATCGCCGGAGAAGCCGCGGGCGATGAACGTCGCGCCCAGAGACAAGCCCAGCTTGACGGGATCGATGGGCCCCATGCGATTGGGCTCGCCGCGTTTGCTCTTGGAGCCGACGTCGGCCGAAGCGGAAAACTGGCCCTTGGTCAGGCCGTAGACGCCGTTGTTCTCGATCACGTACAGCATGCGCACGTTGCGGCGGATGGCGTGGCAGAGCTGGCCCAGGCCGATGGAGAGCGAATCGCCGTCGCCGGAGATGCCGATGTACAGAAGATCGCGGTTGGCCGCGGCCGCCCCGGTCGCAATGGCGGGCATTCTTCCGTGCGCCGAGTTAAAGCCGTGCGCTCCGCTGACGAAATAGGTCGGCGTCTTGGAGGAGCAGCCAATGCCGCTCAGCTTGGCGATCATGTGCGGCGGCGTGGATAGTTCCCAGAACGCGCGGGTGATGGCGGCGGTGATGGAATCATGCCCGCAGCCGGCGCACAGAGTGGACATGGACCCTTCATAGTCGCGAACGGTCAGGCCCAGGTCATTGCGCTTCAGGCTCGGGTGGGTGGCGATGGGTTTGGTGATTGACGGCATGGTCAGTTCTAGCTCTGCTTCAAGATGTCGTGCTTCAAAATATCGTCGTGTTTCAAAATCTCGTCCACGACGTGGCGGGCGCTCAAGGGGAACCCTCCATACACCAGCACGGAGCGCAGCTTCTCCTTGGGCACGGAGGTTTCCAGCGTCAGCAGCGATTTGAGCTGTGCGTCGCGGTTCTGCTCCACCACAAAGGTGAATTCGTGGGAGGCGAGGAACTCCTCTACGGCCTCGTCGAAGGGGAATCCGCGCACACGCAGATAATCGGCCGGAACGCCCTGGGACTCCAGGATGTCGAGAGCTTCGCGCACGGCGGCGTCGCAGCCGCCGAGTGTAAGAATGCCGAATCGCGCGCCGGCGCGGTTTTGGGTCACCGGCGCGGGCACGAATTTCGCGGCCGCCTTGTGCTTCAGCTTCAGGCGGTCCATCACTTCCTGATATTCGTCCGGTATCTCGGTGTATCCGCCGAGCCTGTTGTGGCCGGAGCCGCGAACGAAATACGAACCCTTGGAATCGACGCCGGGCAGGGTGCGCGCCGCCACGTGGTTTTCATCCTCGGGCGAGTAACGGAAGTATTCGGCGGCTTTTTCCAGATCCTCAGCGCTGAGAACCCGCCCGCGGTCGGGGCGGAAAGCATCGTCCCATTTGATCCGCGGAATGACCCAATCGTTCATGCCGATGTCCAGGTCGGAGAGCATCATCACTGGGGTCTGGAATCGCTCGGCCAGATCGAAGCTCTTGATGGCGAACTCGAAGCATTCGCTGGGATTAGCCGGGAACAGCAGGATGTGGCGCGTATCGCCGTGGGAGGCGTAGGCGCATTCGAGGATGTCGCCTTGCTGCGTTCGCGTGGGCATGCCTGTGGAGGGCCCGACGCGCTGAACGTCGATAACCACGGCTGGAATTTCGGCGTAGTAAGCCAATCCGAGCAGCTCGTTCATGAGCGAAATCCCGGGACCGGCGGTGGAGGTGAACGCGCGCGCGCCGTTCCAGCTCGCACCCAAAACCATGCCGATAGCGGCGAGCTCGTCCTCGGCTTGCAGGATGATGAAATTGTTCTTGCCGGTGTCGGGATCGCGGCGGTATTCCTCGCAGAACATCTTGAACGCGTCCATCACCGAGGTCGCGGGCGTGATGGGATACCAGGCGGCGACGGTGGCGCCGGCGTACAGGCAGCCGAGCGCGGTGGCCGTATTGCCGTCGATCAGGATCTTATCGCCGTTGGCATCCATCTTCGCGAGATGGAACGGAAGCGGGCAATCGAAATTCTCGCGGGCGTAGTCGTAGCCCAGCTTGAGCGCCTTGTGATTGGATTCGAGCAGCGCCTTTTTCCTGCCGAATTTCTCCTCCAGCAGTTCGCCGACGACGCCCATGTCGATATCCAGCGCGGCGCACAGCGATCCGGCATAGGCGATGTTCTTCATCAAGATTCGCTCGCGCGGATTGGCGAAGCTCTCGTTGCACATCCTGGCCAGCGGGACGCCCAGAAACGTGACATCGTCGCGATGCAGTTCAGGATCGAGCGGCCAGCTCGAATCGTACATCAGAAACCCGCCGGACCGAACCTCGCCCACATCGCGCGCATAGGTCTGCGAGTTCATCGCGATCATCAGATCGTAATCCAGGGCGCGGGCGCCATAGCCGTCCTTATTCACCCGGATTTCGTACCAGGTGGGCAGGCCCTGAATGTTGGACGGGAAAAGATTCTTGCCGGTGACCGGAATGCCCATACGGAAAATGGCCTGCATGAGAAGGCCATTGGCGCTGGCCGATCCGGTTCCGTTCACATTCGCCAGTTTGAGGGCGAAGTCGTTTACGTCCGAAGGGTTTCGAGCGTGGACGCGTAGGACGTCGTGCATGCTGCTCCTGCGTAGGGAATAAGAAGGTCGAATTTTTGCATGTCCCAGGCCGCGGTGGGACAGCGTTCCGCGCACAGGCCGCAATGGACGCACACATCCTCGTCCTTGAACATGAGCCGCGCCGTCTGGGGCAGCGGGGCTGAGACATAGAGAGCCTGATCCGGATTCACCGCGGGCGCCGAGAGGTGCTTCCGCACTTCTTCTTCCGGGCCATCCCGGGTGATTGTAAGACACTGTACTGGGCAGACGTCGATGCAGGCGTCGCATTCGATGCACAGCTTGGGGGTGAAGGCGGTTTGGATATCGCAGTTGAGGCAGCGCTGCACTTCGCGCGCGGTCTGCTCGGGGGTAAATCCAAGCTCCACTTCGACGTTCAGCTTGCGGAATCGCTCCACCAGATCGACGTGCTGCATTTTCTGGCGAGTCGCGGGGTTGTAATCGTTGTGGTAGCTCCACTCGCTGATGCCCATCTTCTGGCTGATCAGGCTGGAGCGTTCACTCGGGCGATCCTCCACAGGGACGCCCTGGCAGTGATTGTGAATGGAGATAGCCGCGCCGTGGCCGTGGGCGACGGCCCAGATGATGTTCTTGGGTCCCCAAGCCGCGTCGCCGCCGAAGAATACGCCCGGGCGGCTGCATTGGAAGGTGGTTTGATCCACCACCGGCATGCCCCATTTATCGAACTCGATGCCCAGATCGCGCTCGATCCAAGGGAACGCGTTCTCCTGGCCGATGGCCAGGATCACATCGTCGGCGGGAAGGAACACGGTTTCGAGAACCCGCGATTTCTTGGCTTCGGAGTCCCATTCCAATCGCTCGAATTCCATGCCGGTGAGCTTGCCGTTCTCCAGCACGAAGCGCTTGGGCGCGTAGTTGACGACGATCTCGATGCCTTCTTCCTCGGCATCGTCGAGCTCCCACGGCGAAGCCTTGAAGTAGCCGCGGGGGCGGCGGGCCATCACTTTAATGTCCTTGCCGCCCAGCCTTCGAGAAGTCCGGCAGCAATCCATGGCCGTGTTGCCCACGCCGATGATCAGAACGCGCTCGCCGATGGAGTGGATGTGGTCGAAGGCGACAGATTCCAGCCAGTCGATGCCGATGTGGATGCGCGCGGCGGCCTCAGTACGCCCGGGAAGATCCAGATCCTTGCCGCGCGGCGCTCCGGTGCCGACGAAAACCGCGTCATACCCGGTTCCTTGATCACCCCCGAGCAGCGATCGCAGGCTGCCGATGGGCGAGCTGTAGCGGATATCGACGCCCATGTCCAGGATCATGCCGACCTCGTCGCTCAAGACCTGCTCGGGCAGCCGGAACGAGGGGATGTTGGTGCGCATCAAACCGCCGGGCTTGTCCTGTTTCTCGAACAGGGTGACTTCGTAGCCCAGCGGACGAAGATCGTTAGCGACAGTGAGCGAAGCCGGGCCGGCTCCGATCAGCGCGATCCGTTTGCCGTTCGATTCCTTGGGGATCTTGGGCAGAAGATGCGAAATATCGCCGCGCAGATCGGCGGCGACGCGCTTCAGACGGCAGATGGCGACGGGCTTATGGTCTCCGTCGTCAACTCGGCTGCGGCGGCAGGCCGGCTCACAGGGACGGTCGCAGGTGCGGCCCAGAATGGCCGGGAATACGTTGGATTCCCGGTTGACCATATAGGCCTCGGTGTATTTGCCCTGGGCAATGAGCCGGATATATTCAGGAACATTGGTGTGGGCCGGGCAGGCCCATTGGCAATCGACGACTTTGTGAAAGTACGCCGGATCGCGGACATCGCTGATCTTCACGTGAGAGTGCTTTCCCCCCGAAAACTTCGGTGCTCCTGCAACAAGGGAGCTTGTTTCATTGTAGCAAGCGAGGAGTGAAGTACACACACGTGGCGCGTCCCCATTCTTCCTCGGGCTTCGAAGGGGCCGCCTGCGCGGGCTTTCATGGGTCGCGCGCTCGTCGGAACCGGGGGATTGCCTCCGAGCGGTGTCCTTTCTTTTCGGTAGCTTCCGGGGTTCGTTTCGCAGTGGAAGTTTTTCCTTAGCGCTTTCTTCCCGCGAGATTCCGAGGGGCGGTGGTGTCGCGGGGGCGGGGTGTGTTGGCAGTGCATCGTCCTCCGTTCCAGTTATGCCGCGAGTTTGGCGCGCCAGACGGAGCCGGATCCGGGATGTACTAGAAATGAGGAGAGATGTGGGAGGAGAAAAATGTGTTTCGGTGCTGGCAGCCGTGGGCTCCCGCTCCGCAGTTTTTGCGCTAGCGCCCCAAGTGCGTTCAAGCCTTCAATTCCCGGTCGGCACTTTGTCGATATGGTCGATGACCAGAAAATCGATGGGAGTCCTTTGCGGATTGCAGCCTTGACCCAAACCCAAGCTGGTCCTGGATCGCGCTCTGCAGGCTCGGGCCGCCGCTCGGAGTGTCGTCAACCGGAGTTCGATCAGGAGGTGCTGCCGGTCCCGCTGGCCTCATTGGGCTGCGCGAATACGCCAATGTCAAATCGTACTTTCCTGTCGACCCGGTTTTATCTACGACGGGGCGCGCCAACTCTCTCCCCAATAATGCGGCCAAATCCGAAAGAGACTGCACCTTACACGTCCAGCGCATTATCCAGTCCTTCGTGTTGAAGACCATAGTGGGGCCGCTGGCGGAAACTGAAGAAAACCGGCCTTGTCGACAACAGCCGCGGACGATTCGGCGGCACATCGGCCCCTTAGCGTGGATCGACGGTTCCCGTGGACATCATCTTCAAGGCAGTCATGCTCGGAACAAAGAAGTAGTCACCGCCGCGCAGCTCGACAAAATTGGGCAGCCCACCACACAAGAACGGCGGGTTCTTCGGGTCCTCCGTCCCCTGGATCATGAACTTGCTGCGACCTTCAAGGTCCCCATGGTTGCCTAGTAGCACTTCCTTATCGTTTCCTTGGTGCGAATCGTTGCCGTATTCGATCCATTGTTGTTGAATGAACTCGAACTGCCGGGCAAGGCTCGCATTCAGTGCCATGAACGCGATGCCGCGTTGCTCATCGTCCCGTACGGGCTGGTCTTCGGGAGCATAGGGTCCGTACGGCAAGCCTCGGCGCGTAACGCGCCTCCGGTTGATCAGCTGGCCATTGAATCCAAATGCATCTCTCGGATTTACGCGCCGAAGGTGCGCTCCGATGGGACAAGACGTTCCCTTTGGGTCCTTACCAAACGTGAAGTTGACGTTGCGGCTTTTGTCCTTCACAACAGATGGATCCATTTGATCCGGCGAAAGCTCCGCGGGTGTACCATCGCGCCAACGTCCAACGAATTTCGATGCCAGATGCTCTTTTCCGCCAGGATAGAGCCGCGCCTTTTCTTCCAGATACCGTCGGAACGTTGCTACATTCTGATGCAGCTTGCGGTAGACCATGAACGTCCCGTTATTCGCCAACAGGTGAGGCACCGGGGCGACGGGCAATTCACCGGCTTCGTCGGCGTAACCCAACAGCAACTCCCCAGTAGCGAGCTGCGCCCATGTGCCATCCGGCATCAGCTTGCCTTGCCCTGGCTGCGAGTCGCGCTCGAACCCCCGATAGTCCGGATTACCGAATCCATCGGTGTAACCGAAATGTTCCTTCGGGGTTATTTGCCCGTCGATCTTGAGCGCCGCGGCGTCCTGCTCTCCGATGACCCGCGACCCTCCGGTTGCATCGATCCGTTGCTGAATGCGCGCGCAGCAACTCTCCAGCTCCTCCTCGGTGCTTGCGTTCACGGCAACCCAGATATGCACGCGCTCCTCCCGCCAGATCTCCTCCCAATTTTCGGGCCCATTGCGGCCGGTGTCGCAAAGAATGGGACCGCGCGCTTTCATCCCTTCCAGAAACTCCACTGGAAAGCTGAGCAAAGACTCCTCCGGTAACCGCATGAGCTTCAAGCCCTTGTGTGTAAAGGCGATGTTGACTGTAGAATCCGGCTTTCTTCCGTTATCCCATTGTTCGCCCGTCGTGATAGTAGGTAGTAGCTTGTCGATGAACAGCCGCACATTCTCGTGGGGCACCACCTCAAGAAACAGATAGCGAGCCACCGGCAAGTTGTACCCACGCAATACGAACCCCTGAATGTCGGTTTCGTTCAATTTACTCATGGCGCGTTATCCCTTCCATACCCGCTGCCAGCCTTCCCAAACTATTCAATCCGCTTCCAGGGATTGGCCCCGGTGCGGCGCGCAACGCTTCCAGAAATGCTGCGAATGCCTGCCGCAGCTCCTCCGCGGGCTTCCCCTGGTTGTTCTCAATGAAGACTCCGACGGCTTCCTGTGTTTGCAGGGCGCGAAGCGTTTGGTTCACGGTCTTATCGTTCACGTCCGCAAAATAGAAAGTCGTGGTGATCTGGCATTTCTTCATATAAGCCTGGAAGGCCCCGATACTCTTCGTTCCCGGATAGCCCACGCAGTGGCCCCATACGGCGTCAACGTCCTCAGGGATCTCCACCGCCATTTTTTCCAAGTACTCATCTAAGCTGCCATCGAAGTTCGATTCAAACACCAGGTACTGGGACCTCAGGTGCTCCTCGCACGCGGGCATTCCGACATAGACGACATCGTTGAGCACCGCCAGACGCGCCATGTGTGTGCTGCTGACCTTGGCGAACGGGCTCCGCTCATCCTTTAAGCCACCCAGATACATCCGGATTTGCAGGTCGTGCGACACTTTCGCATGTGGATCATCAAGGATCGGCGAAAGGATCGTCAGGCCGTATACGCTGCCGCTCTGGTTTGGCATCGAATCTCTCCTGCCTACGTCCCCACTGGTGCCGCGCCTGTAGTTCCCAGGTCGATCTGCACCTTCACAAGAAATCGCACGTAGGCTCTTGCGAATTCGTCAGGTCCCATGCCGGCGCTTTCGTTGGCGAAAGCATCCAGGGCGGCCTGCACCCGGTGGGCTCCCTTCACGTCGTTCGTCGTCGCGTGCGGATAGGCGCTATAGTAGTGGTCCGTCTCAAATTGGACACGCCCAATGTATTGCTTAAACGGAGTCACCGGCAGCGCACCGGGATATTTCTCGCTCCAGCGCCAAATCTTGTTCAATCCATTGGCCAGTACGGCGGAAAACGCGTCGATGTATTGGTCCCATGTCCCGTTGAAATTGCTGAAGAATAGCAGGTAGTCGTACTTTATTTGCTCTCGTTCCTGGCTGCCGCCCAGGTAGGGAAACGCGTCGCGGCGGATGATCACCCAGCGCGCGAAATGAATGAAAGATAAATTGATAAGGTACGCCTGTAGCGACTTGATATGCCCCAATGCGAAGAAGATGGCGCGCAGCAGCCACGTCTTCCACGGCTTCATTGGCGTAATAACATTCATCGCATAGGTTTTTTTGTTGATGTTGGTCAAGCGCTCTCCCCGTGAGTTCTCAACATTATCAGATTTGTGTCACCAAATGGGTCCGCGTCGTTATGGCAATGACGATAACTCGCCGACTCGCTGCGTCTCTGGATGTATGGATGAGCCGCCGCCGACCGGGAGGCGATGCCGATGCAGCGAGGAAATGCTTGGGGATGATGTTCACACGCCTGCATCGTCACTCTCGCAACTTGGTGAGCAAGTTCGAATTGATGAACTTCACCACCGCATCTGTTTCGGCGGCCGTGCGCCGGGTCACCGTCGCTCCGCCGAAGGGTGACCATCCGAAATTGCGAACGTTCCAGGGGTCCTTCGGCAAGGCCCGAGGGTCAATCCTGGGATCGGCACCGAGTTGCAGAAGGCCCACGGCGAGCGTAGTTTCGGTATGGCAGCTAACGCAATCCGTGTTAAAAAAGTGGCTTTTCGTTGGATCGCCGATCAGATCGAGGATTTCCCTACTCTTGTCGGCGGGTGGCGTCGGACTGACAAAAAGCTCGGCTGTCGAAGATCCGCTCCGATTAGCAACCGGAATGCTAGCGGGTGATATCGCCGCGTTCTCGCACGTAATCGGGTTGAGATTATTTGTGTGGGGCGCTGGAACGACCCGGGGAACGTCTTCGACTCGGCCCAGCATCTGCGCGAACTGTTGACCGTCGAGCGTCGGTCCAGGCACGGGAACGAATCCGCCACTCGGGAAGGCCGGGAAATTGGGAGGCACCTTCTGCATCGCCAGAAATACCCATGGCGCGGGCCCCGTGATTGCCATGGCATCCAGGTTCCGACCGAAAGCGTGCCTTTCGAGAAACGAATTCATTTCCTGGCGAACACGATTCGCTGTCGTTGGGTCCAACAGTCCAGGGTGAACGCCCAGAGGAACGCCGGAGGTCGGAACCCTGTTTGTACCGAGTTGCCCGCTGTTCAACTTCGTCCGGAGGGCGTCAAGCTCCCGGATAATGGCGTTCAGGGCGACGAGATCCGGCGTTGGCCGGGCCGAACAACCGGCCTGTGCGGGATTGCTTGCTTCAGCCGTGAGCCCGAACACAAGATGCCCCGCGATGTCTTGCACAACAGGTGAGCCGTCCGCAGCCCGCGTCACGGGCTGGACGATTAGGCGAATCTGCGGCGATTGCCCGAATTGCTGAAGGATAGCGGGTGACAGGCCCGGCGCGCCGGCATCGATACGGATACCAGCTATAAACCAAGCACCCATCGATTGAGCTTCGGCTGGCAAGCTAATCTGGTTTCCCCCAACTTGCGCCATGGGGCTGGTGGCAATATCGAGAAACCGCTGGAATGCAGAAGCGGGCCATGCTGGATCGCGTTTCGTCGGATCATGCGGGTTCTGGGTTGTGAGGTCGCGCATCGAGATCAGGTTGTCAAAATCCGCAGCTCGCGTGGGCATCGGAAACAACCAAGACACGTCGTTGGCCGACAGCGGTAAGATCGGGGACGGCGGCTGCGCAAATACCACTCCTGTGCCAGCGGTTCCACCGATGTCGCTGCCGCCGACGACTACAACGATTCCGATCCATGCAAGTCTCAGCAATCCGCGTTTTCCAGAAGAAAGAGCGTTTAGAATGTTCATAGCACCAGCCTTCGAGAATCGGCTCGGATAAGCCACCTATCGTCAATTCGCGACCGGTTGCCAAATTTCTACAGAAACGGTAGCATGGGATGTGCAGACTAGTCAACACCAATTTACGACAGGTTGTATATCGTGAACAAGATTGACCTGACCAGGCTTGGACACACCGTCCGATTCCTACGGCAAGGGAAAGGATGGACGCTGGCGGACTTGTCGGAGAAGTCTGGGGTTTCGAAGGCGTACATTTCAGATCTAGAGAACGCCTCGGCCGGGAAACCCAATATTCAGTACGTCTTCTCCGTCGCCAATGCCCTTGAAACTACCCTTGACCGCCTCTTGGACGGGGCCACTGGGCATCCCAATGCGCGCGAGACCGAGACTCCGGTCTCGCTGCCGCCGGGACTCGCCGAGCTCCGGCAGCAATTCGAGCTCTCCGACGATGATATCGAGCGCCTCTCATCCATAAATTTTCGCGGCAATCGGCCCCGCGACGCAGACGGCTGGCGGTACTTGTTGGAGACCCTAAGGATGCTCGGGCAGCGCCGATCGGAGAAGTAGTGTGGATCGAGTTAGCATTGGCGGGCATTCATATTCTGACCCCGATGTGCTTTCCCTGATTCACAGTCATGGAGCGCAGATCGATCCGCGCACAGAGATCATTGCTCGGGCACGAAAATTGAACGCACGTCTCCGAACCTGGGAAGACGTCTGCGATCCGCGTGAACGCCTTAAAATTCTTGCTTCGTTTGCCGGAATCATAGTCAAGCCGATGGTCAACTCGGGCGGCATGCTGTTGCAGCGGCGCGAGGCCCTGATATATCGCGACCATGAGGGGCAACGATTTGCGTACTATGCCCCCGCGTTCCCTGATGGCAGAGTCAACTTCTCGATTGCGCACGAAATCGTGCACACTTTCTTCCCTAACAGTCGCACTGGAGTGCGATTTAGAAATCTACACTCGGAAGACTCCAAGGAAGCAAATGAGCTTGAGCGGCTCTGCGATCTGGGCGCCTCGGAACTGCTGATGCCACAAGAGGAATTTCTTGACGCCACCCAAGGTGAAATGGGACTTCATCTCGCCCCCGGTCTGTCTACGCAGTTCGGGAGCTCCTTCGAAGCGACTGTATTTCGACTAGCAACAGCCTACGATGGCATCGCTGTCGCCGGGCTGCTGCAGTATCGTCTGCGAAAGGACGAAGAACGATCTCTTGCAAAACGCGATCAACAATTTCTCTTCGAAGGCGACCAGCGCCAACTTAGGGAGGCGCCAGTCCCGCGATACCGTAGCCAGGCTTTTCACAGTTCCTCGACGTGTGGGCAGGAGTTTACTATCCGCTGGAACAAGTCCTTCGATTCCGATTCGTGCGTGTACCGCATCCCGTCGCAAGGTGATTTTGCGACTGGGTTCGAGGTACTGCCAGCCAAGTCGCCGCAGCGCGGTATCCTCGAAGCCTGCCCGGCGCCGTACCAGCGAGCCACCGCCAACCCCGAGCATCCGGATCTCCTCTTTTTGTGGTGGGCGCGGAGGGACGGAGAGCGATAAGATTCCCGGCGTTGGCAAATATGGCTGCTGCTGTCTCAATGCGTGAGAGGCGCGCACAAGTGCGACGCACGAGTGCGTGCGCCACGCGCCCCACTGAGTTCAGAATGTGAAGCGGCCAATCAGCATCCCCTGGCGCGACTGGCCGCCAGCGGATGCTGTACTGATGTATCCAAATCCACCGGTGTCGGTGCCGTTGGTGATTAGACGGGTCGCAGTGGAATTGGTGGATGAAGGAGCGCCGATCACTGTGCGATTAAAAACGTTTGTGAACTCCGCGCGAATGTTGAGAGTGGCCCGCTCCCTGATGCGGAAGGTGCGGCCGAAGTTCATGTTTTCGCTGGGATGGCGCTCTTGACGATAATCGCTGTAGTAAGCGGCGGCGGTGCCAAATTGGCCGGCGGCCGGCTGGGTCCACGCCGCCGGATTCAAGACGAAGGTCGTGGCCGGATTGAAGCAGTTGCAATTCAGGTTCACCAGGAACGGATTCACGCCCGGCACACGATTCGCGAAGGTGCTCTGGAACAGGGCCCCAGCCAGATTGTTGGTCGACGCGGGCGACTGGATCGGGACACCGCTGCGGTATGACAAAAGACCGCCCAAGACCCAATCGCGGGTCAGCCATGAGACCGGCTTGCTGGCCGACCCGAGGTTCGCTTGCCACTTCGGCGTCGTGTAAGTGAGCGCGATAATGCTCACCAAAGGTTGGTCGAATGACGAGATGTCCTTGTTCACGGGCCGGTTGAAGGCATCGTTGATGGCGCCCCCGCCGGCGCCTTCCGAGGAGGAGTCCATGGTGAGCGACTTTTGCCAAGCCAGGCTGTAGCTCCCCTCCAGGCCGTGGGAAAACCGCTTGTTGGCTTTCACTTGCAATGAGTCATACCAGGTGTCGCCTAGCGGCGCGTACATTCCGCCGATGTTGCCGAACTGCGGAAACGGACGCAATGCCTGGGCCAGGGTAGAGGAGGTCGGAAACCCAGGGTAGGGCACGGAGAAACCGGCCTGGATCACCTGCGGATTGGTCATGGTCAGGCCCAGGAGCGAGACATTCGCTGGAGTATTGAGGCTCAGCCCGTGGGCCGAGAGAATCGCGGGCGTGAGGGCGTTGTAGACCGCAAAACCATTAGCCGGCCACCATGCTCCGCGGTTGCCCACATAGGATGCTTCCACCACCAGATCGCGCGTAATTTCGCGCTGCACGCCAGCGCTCCACTGAAGCTGGCGGGGCGGCCGTCCCGCGTTCGGATCGACCAGCGACGGCGCGGTGCCGATCTGGCCCGGAATGTTGGGAAACTGTCCCGGATTGAAGTACGGCCACGGGTTGATCGGGCTCTGAATCCCGTTCTGCAAGTACATGGAGGGCGTGAAGCCGCCGGGCGACACGAAGGGGTTGTTGCTGGAAAGGGTGTAATTGTCGTATGTGGCGGTCTTGGCATAGACCACGCCGAAGCCGGCGCGGAAGACCGTCTTCGAATTGATCTGATACGCGGCTCCCAGGCGCGGTCCGAACGCAAAGGGATAGTTCTTGCCGAATCTACAGTTGCAGCTTTGCGGCGCCTCGTATATGGTGCTCCCTGGCAGGTTGCCGGCGTTGGAATTCAGCACTTTCTCTGAGAAACTCGGCTCCCTGCCGGCCGTCTCCCGCAGGTATTGCAGATGATCCCACCGCAAGCCGTAATCCAAGGTGAATTTGCGCGTGACTTTCCAACTGTCCTGGATGAACAATGCAAACGATATGTCCTGGAAGTGCGGATCGGTGGCAACTCCGATGTTCCCGTTGTCGACCGCGCCCAACAGGAAACTCGCGTATCCAAATCCCGGAACGCCGCCAGCCAGAGTGGTGTTCGGGGCCAGATAAGGAAGCGAGGTTTCACCCGGCCCGAACGTAAACTGTCCCTCGCCCGGGAAATCCTGCTTATACATGAAATTGTTGATGATGACCTCCGCGCCGGCTTTGTAGCTGTGGTTTCCTCTGATCCACGTAAGGCTGGTATTCCCGGTCGGCCGGAACGAGTAGATGCCTTCGCTGACCAATGATCCCGGCGCTCCGCCGGAAGTAGCTGGGCCCATGGTCTGCATCCCGCCCGTATTGACAGAACTGAGGAGCCCCGTAATGTTGGGGAATCGGCCGGTGACAAAGGTTCCCTTCAAGCCGATGGAAGCGGGATTGAAGTTGTCCAGCGCGGGCGTGTAGTCATTTGGGCCGTGCTGATTCACATAGCCGGCTCCGATGTGCAGCAGCAGCGTCGGCGTCAGAGTGTAGTCATAGTTGATGCGCGTGGTGTGGACCCAATCGTAGTTGCCGCGGCCATCGGTAATCTCCGGCGGCAGGCCGTCGCCTTGGACCGCCTGCGAGTACGGCGAATAGGTGTGCGTCCGGGAGTAGAAGACGGACAACTTCGACTTCGACGTAAGCATCTGATCGACTTTGATGGAGTTGATGTCCGTATGCCTGATCCCGACATAGGCGGGAAGGTAGTTATTGATCAGCCCATTGGCGTTCGGGCCGGCGGGCAGCGGAATCAGGTTTTGGATGGCCATCGCGACCGGGTCCTGGCGCGCCAGGGGGACCGTGTTGTTCATAAAGGGAGTGCGCACCACTTGACCGTTGGACGCCGTGAAATTCGAGGCCGGATCGTAGATTTCGCCTTCCAAGATGGGATTGCCCAGGGGGTCCTTGCCGAGGGTCTTGCCCGTAAGCGCCGTGGTGAAGATTCCTTGGCGGTAGAGGGCGGTGGGAACCGTATCCGGGGTGTTATTGACGATGGTGCTTTCGCGGAACTGTTCGAAGTTATAAAAGAAGAAGGTTTTGTTGCGGCCGTTGTAAACCTTGGGAATCCCGACCGGACCGCCGAAGGTGAAGCCGTAGTCGTTTCTGCGAGCACGCGGCTTGGTATTAACGAACGGACTGGCGGCGTTCAGCGCTTCATTGACCAGGTAATCGTACGCGCTGCCGTGGAATAGGTTGGTCCCCGATTTCATGGTGGCGATGAACACGCCGCCGCCCGCCTGCCCATACTCGGCGGAGTAGTTGCTGGTTTGAACCTGGAACTCCTGGATGGAATCGACGCTGGGCTGATTCTGCGATCCGAATGCCGTCATCGTCGCGTTGCTGGATTCCTGTCCCTCCACCCGGAAGGATTCCGTGTTTTGCGGAGTCCCGTTGATAAATACCGTCACATCGCCCGTAAACACTCCGCCTGGAAGCAACTGGGTCGCGGCGTAAGGATCGCGAATGCCGCTGTTGCTGGCTTGGCTCGAACCGATCCCCAATACGGGCAGCGCGTCCAAAGTCGCGCCGGCAACGCTATGGCCGAGCTCCCCGCTTTCGGTCTTGAGCAGCGGGGCCGACTCCGTCACGGTGACCGAGTCGGCGGCGGAGCCCACCTGGAGACCGATATCGACGCGATACGTCTGCGCCGCTTGAATATCCAAGCCGCTGCGGACATACTTCTTGAACCCCATCACCCCCACCGTCACTTCGTACGTTCCCACCGGCAATTCGCCGATGGTGTAATTTCCCGTGGCCGTGCTCGCCGCCCGATAGACCAGTCCCGTGGCGAGGTTCTTGGCTTCGATCGGCGCATTGGCGACCACCGCGCCGGACTGATCTGAAATGGTTCCAGTGATTGTGCTCCGGTCGCTTTGCGCGAACGCGAGCGAGACAAGTACAAGACTGCAGAAACTGACGGCAACGGAGCGCATGAACTACCTCCCGCAAGCGAGTGCAGCCAGAATTCCTCCTTCGGAATCCTGGACAGTTTTTAGAGTATACTCCCAAAGCGCCTGCGGTGCATCCGCATCGAATTGGGTCATCTAAAATGTCACTGAAGGGACTCGGTTGGGTCATTTGAAAAAGTAACCGTAGCGCGCCATGCGTCCAGGGTTAGGGGAGAGCCCCGAAGGCCTGAACGATGGACATGAA